>Ga0156221_1060_pt1 | contig 73926 bp, 67 predicted proteins | sample RifCSPlowO2_12_FD_107869 | JGI IMG/M metagenome (GOLD analysis project Ga0156221, IMG submission 107869) | Sulfuricurvum sp. RIFCSPLOWO2_12_FULL_43_24
TTAGTCTGCAGATGTTTACCTACTCAAAATCTACCCTAAAGAGGTTACTGGTGGAAACGCTGATACTGATTGTCGAAGATGAACAGGATATTTTGGAACTGATGGAGTATCACTTAGGAAAAGAGGGGTACGAGACCATCGGATTTCTCAATACTAAACACGTCGTCAATGTCCTCGAAGAAGAGAAAGTCGATCTCATCCTCATGGATCGTAATCTCCCCGGTGCCGAGGGGAGCGAGTTTGTCGAATCACTTCGCAAACGGGGTATCCAAACTCCCGTCATTTTCGTCAGTGCAAAACACAAAGACGAAGAGATAGAGCAGGGGTTTGAACGTGGTGGGGATGATTACATCACCAAACCTTTCAGTATGAAAGAGCTGATTTTACGGGTCAAAGCGATTTTACGCCGTACTAAGAAACTCTCTGCCGAGGGGAATCTCACCTACCGTGACATCTCTCTCAACCTCGCAGCTCGTACCGTAGCTATCAACACAACCCCTGTTGAACTCACCAAACTCGAATTTGATCTCCTCCATGCTCTGATCGTGAATGAAAACGTCGTGCTTGAACGCGATTACCTCTTAGAACACGTATGGGGCGGCGATGAAGTGTATCAAGATCGTACCGTCAACGTTGCAATCAATCGCCTCAAAGAAAAAATCGACCCCGATAAGTCAAAAGAATACATAAAAACTGTACGGGGAGTTGGTTACACACTGTGCTAAGAATTCATCAGCTCTTTTTCCTCAATGTTTTAGGTCTCTTTATTGCCGCACTTTTTGTTGCCTCACTGATTAGCTACTTTACCCTCAAATCGATGATTATTCACGACGGAGAAGAACGGCTGATCGAAAATATCAATCTCCTCGAACCACTCCTCACAACAACTCAAGACTTTGACCGTTTTGTCGCACAGGCAGCGGGAAGAACCTTTCTCCGTGTTACCGTAATCGATGAATCAGGAGAGGTCATCGCTGAAAGCGATGCCGATAAAGAGACGATGGAAAACCACGCAGGTCGCGTCGAAGTGATGCATGCAATGACCGAACCTTATGGGGTAGCAGTTCGCTATTCAAACACCATTAAAACCGATTTTATCTACGTTGCCCATAAAATCAATACTCCCGATAAAACATTTTATATCCGTCTGGCTATGAGTTTAGAGGGGGTAATGGACCATTTTTATGCGCTTTGGATTCAACTCGTGGGGGCATTTGGCGCGTTGATCATCCTTGCCCTCATTATCGCCTATAAAATCTCCAAAAAAGCGCGCTTTGATATTCTGCAAATTACCAATTATCTCGATCAGATATCGGCTAAAAACTATCGTGCAGTTCTGAAGCCCGAATATTTTAGAGAGTTCCTGCAAATTTCCATCATGCTCAAAAACTTGGTTAAAAAGCTCAATAACCGAGACAAACAAAAGCGCAAACACACCGCCAAACTTCGTCTCATCAACAAACAGCAAAACGATATCCTCTCCGCCATCAGCCATGAGTTTAAAAACCCGATCGCCGCGATTATGGGTTACGCCGAAACCCTCCATGATGATCTCTCGCTCGATCCGAAAATTCGAGAGAAGTTTTTAGACAAAATCCTCTCCAATACCCATCGTGTAACCCTAATGTTAGACCGTCTCGCCCTCTCAGTGAAACTGGAAAACAACGATCTCTCCATCAAACCCACCTTGTTTGAACTTTCCGATGTTTGCTTGGACTCCATTTCAATCTTACAGGCCAAATATTCCGATCGATCCATCCGTTATGTCGGGATATCCAAAACCGTATTTGCCGATAAAACGATGATAGAGCTGATCCTTACTAATTTGATCGACAACGCTTTGAAATACTCCGAGGAAGAGGTTACCGTTACCCTTACCGATACAACAGTCAGTATCAGCGATAAGGGGATCGGTATCGCTTCATCCGAACTGGACAAAATTACCTCTAAATTTTACCGCGTCCAAAAAAATCGCTGGGATAATTCCATGGGATTAGGACTCTCCATCGTCAGCTATATCCTCAAACTGCATGATACTGAACTGCGTATCGAAAGTACGCAAGGGGTCGGTTCAACCTTTAGTTTTTCTCTCGCCAATCTGATCGAACAAAAGAAAATAACCAAAAAATGATCCCGATATCTCCCCCCTTGATGTATTTAGTAGAGCATCTCTCATCCAAGGGGATCAAACCTATTATTGTCGGAGGATTTGTCCGCGATCATTTTAGTGGACACCCCACGCATGATCTGGATATCGAGCTCTACGGTGTCACCTCCCTCGATTCACTCGAAACACTCCTCAAACCGTTTGGAAAGCTCGGGGTTTACGGTAAAAGCTTCGGTGTTCTTAAGCTCACCTATGCGGGATATTCGATCGATTTTTCACCGCCGCGTACCGAATCCAAATCAGGGTTTGGTCACAAAGGGTTTGAGACGACATGGTTTAGTGATCTTGATTTTGCCACTGCCGCCCGCCGTCGTGACTTTACCATCAATGCCATCGGTTACGACCCCATCACCCAAACATTACTCGACCCTTATCGCGGGGTTGAGGATTTAAAGTACAAACAGCTCCGATGTGTCGATCCTCAAACCTTTGTAGATGACCCTCTGCGAATATTACGCGCCGTTCAGTTTGCTGCCCGCTTTGAACTCACATGTGACAAACAACTGTTAGCCCTATGTCAGAAGATGATCACCGAAGGCGCTCTCCAAGAACTCCCCAAAGAGCGAATTTTTGAAGAGTTCAAAAAGCTCCTTCTTCGCAGTAACCGCCCCTCTATCGGAATGACGTTATTAAAAGAGATGGGGGGACTCCCGTTTTTCTCACCATTGGATCGTTTTGAATCTACCCCTCAAGAGACCTCTTCGCATCCTGAGGGTTCCGTTTGGAACCATACGCTGATGGCACTCGATACGATGGCTTCAATGCGTCTCGGAGAATGGCGGAGTGACCTCATATTGATGTTAGCGATGTTATTGCACGATATTGGCAAACCCGATACCACCATCACCGTCGAGGGGGTTTTAAACGCTCCGAAACACGCTGAAATCGGCGTCGATATCGCTCGTCATTGGTTGGAAAAAATTACGGAAGACAAAACCCTGATTGAAGCTATTTTACCTTTGATTCGCTACCACGGTTGGCCTCGTAAACTCTATCGATGTAAGGCCAACGACACCGATATACTCCATCTCAGTACCCATGTTTGCATCGATGACTTGATAAAAATTGCCAAAGCCGATTTTTTCGGACGCTCGTTTAACGGTACAATACCCAAAACATTTGAAGCGGGAGAATGGCTTTATGAACGTTCATCCGCTCTGGGAGTTTTACACTCCGCCCCCCCTCCTTTAGTTTTAGGGCGAGATCTTATCGCTCTGGGGTTAGCTCCCTCGGAAGCATTTAAAACAATTTTAGAATCCGCCTACGAGGCACAATTGAGTCAACTCTTTTTCACTCGAGAAGAGGCTATTTCATGGACAAAAGTCCACTTGGTAACAATGTTGTAATCATCCTGCACTAAAATTGCGCATATTTTCTAGGTAAGGCTTGGCATGATTGATAAAATCTTCTTAAACATGACCCGACTCAGCGCTTTGTTGATCCTTTTCATCGTTGCGTGGATATTTGTGGTCCTTTTTAATCAGTCGACCGAAGCAATGCAGACGTTTGGACTCGATTTTATTACCAAAGACGAGTGGGCACCGAACCTCGATAAATTCGGTGCGTACGCAGCGATTTTCGGCTCCGTCGCTTCCACTTTTTTGGCAATGCTTCTCGCAATTCCTGTCGCAATCGGTGTCGCAATTTTCCTGAGTGAAATTGCCCATGACAAAATCAAAGGGTTCTTCGGTGTCAGCGTTGAACTCCTTGCCGCGATCCCGTCGGTCATCTACGGTATGTGGGGTCTGTTTTTCTTTGTCCCTATCTTGCGCGATATCTTCGGAGGAATGGGGATCGGTCTTTTGGCAGCCGGGATCGTTTTAGCGATCATGATTCTTCCGTTTATGGCAGCCGTTACCCGTGATGCAATGAACACCACCCCCGATATCCTTAAAGAGTCCGCTTACGCGCTCGGCGGCACCCAATGGGATGTTATCAAAGACGTTATCATCCCTTACGCTAAGGCGGGGATTATCGGTTCACTCATTTTGGCACTCGGTCGTGCGATCGGTGAGACGATGGCGGTAACCTTTGTTATGGGGAATGTTCACCACACCCCAAGCTCCATTATGGACCCAACGACCTCTATTCCGGTAACTCTAGCCAACGAATTTACCGAAGCGGACAGTTCACTCTACTTCTCCAGCCTCTTTGGATTGGCATTGACATTGCTTATTATGAGCTTCGTTGTCATCGCTATCGCAAAGTTTTACTTTTTACGTAAAGTGAGAAAAGCCTAATGACCGCCGTTCAAAAACGTATAATCATCAATAAATTGGCACTTGGATTCTCCACCCTTAGTGCTGTCATTGCCATAGGATTTTTATTTTGGATTCTCGGAATCCTAATGATGAAAGGGATCGATGCGCTGAACTGGAATATCTTCATCTACGAAGGTTCACCTCCGGGATACGAAGATAGCGGTCTCAAACATGCCCTTGTCGGTCAGCTGATCCTTGTGGGTCTAGCTACACTCATAGGAGTTCCTCTGGGGATTATGGCGGGTACATACTTGAGCGAATACGGTAAAAACTCTAAACTCGCCCATACGATCCGCGATATATCCGATATCATGATGTCGGCACCCTCTATCGTCATCGGTGCTTTCGTCTATGCGGTTGTCGTCATGCCGATGGGGCATTTTAGTGCTTGGGCGGGAGCTATCGCATTGGCGATCATTATGATCCCGATCATCTTGCGAACCACAGATGATATGCTTCAGCTCGTCCCCGGAACATTGCGCGAAGCGGCGTTCGCTCTGGGTGCTCCGAAATACAAAGTGATTATGGACGTCGTATACCGAGGTGCAAAAGCGGGGATTTTGACGGGGGTACTCCTCGGGGTTGCCCGCGTAGCAGGCGAAACTGCACCCTTGCTCTTTACCTCGTTTAATGATAACTTTTTCACGACAGACCTGAACGAAGCGATGCCTTCACTGACGGTTACCATGTTTAACTATGCGATCAGTCCCTATGATGACTGGCAGCAGCTTGGATGGGCAGCCGCCTTTATCCTCTCGATGTTTATTTTGGGTCTGAATATCATCGGACGACTTATTTTATTAGCCGGAAAAAGGAAATAACTATGGCAAGTATTATCGATATCAAAGAAGAGTGCGCACTCCAGGTTCGCAATTTTGACTTTACCTATAAAGGTGCCGCTGCACCAAGCTTGAAAAAAGTGACCATGCCGATTGCCAAACATTCCGTTACGGCTCTCATCGGACCATCCGGTTGCGGGAAAACAACACTGCTTCGTTCATTCAACCGTATGCATGATCTCTATCCGGGAAATAAATATGAGGGTGAAATCGAATTCGAAGGACGTAATATCCTCGATCCAAAAGAAGATTTGATCCATCTGCGCACCAAAATCGGGATGATTTTCCAAAAACCGACCGCATTCCCGATGTCAATTTATGACAACGTCGCGTACGGTATGCGTTTGCAAGGGATTAAAAATAAAACTGAGCTGGATGGACGTGTAGAAAAAGCGCTCCAAGATGCCGCTATCTGGAAAGAAGTCAGCGATCGTCTTAAACACGATGCAAACGGTCTCTCAGGGGGTCAGCAACAACGTCTTTGTATCGCTCGTGCGATCGCGGTAGAGCCCGAAGTATTGCTTTTTGACGAACCGACCTCTGCACTCGATCCGATCTCGACTCAGGGGATCGAAAAACTCGTAATCGAGCTCAAAGAGCGCGTATCGATCATCATCGTTACCCATAACATGCAGCAAGCCGCGCGTGTGAGTGATTACACCGGATTTATGTATCTGGGAGATTTGGTAGAACTCGGGCATACCGAAGAACTCTTCGTCACCCCGAAAGAGAAGCTCACCCAAGAGTACATCACCGGCAAATTCGGTTGATTTGGAGCTTTTGCTCCACCTTTTCCTCTCTTCATCTTCTCCTGTAATCTTTTAGTAATTCCTCTGTATCTTTTGGGTAATTCTCCTTCTTTACACTTTCTCTTATGAATGAATTGCACTATCGAAGCGTTTTTATCTCGGATCTCCATCTCGGAACACGCGACGCACAATCGGATCGACTTTTAGAGTTTATCCGAAATATCGAATGTGAAAACCTCTATCTCGTCGGCGACATCATCGACGGATGGGAACTGCGCCGCAACTGGCGATGGAGCCAAGCACAATCCGATGTCCTCCAAAAAATCCTCCGCAAAGCCCGAAAAGGGACCAAAGTCCACTACATCATCGGCAATCATGATGAGTTTTTACGCTCATTTTTGCCGATGGTAATGGGGGATAATATCACGATCACCCACGAAAAAGTACATTTCGCTCTCAACGGGAAACGCTATCTTGTAGTGCATGGGGATATGTTTGATGCCGTAACGATGACCAAAAAATGGGTTGCCCATCTAGGAGATCGCTGCTACCTCTTTATGCTTCGTCTGAATCGCCCGATCAATACCATACGCCGATGGTTCGGAAAATACCACTATTGGTCCCTTTCAAAAATGGCCAAACAAAGTGTCAAACAAGCGGTGAGCTTTATAACCGATTATGAGGAGATACTATCGTCTCACGCCGATGATGGCGGTTATGACGGGGTTATCTGCGGGCATATCCATCACGCCGAGATGCGCCTTATCAACAACATAGAATATCTCAACTGTGGCGATTGGGTTGAATCCTGCACCGCTATCGTCGAACATTATGATGGAAGATTTGAGATTTATGAACACGACCAAAACCATTAATATCGTCTTTTACAAGGGTCCGGGGAATTTTAGGGATCAGCTTGTGAGAATGTGGACAAAAAGTCCCTATTCGCACTCTGAGTTTGGTCGAAGCGACGGTTTTTATCACTCCAACGATCGCTCTAGTCTGATATCTCGGCTCGATGCCCTAGAGATATCCCAAAACGATTGGGAGATGTGTCGAATCGTTTTACCCACAGAGATTGTTGAACGGCTAGAACGGCGGCAAATCAAAAAAAATGGGACGACGTATGATTGGATGGGAATTATCTTTTCGCAAGTATTTCGTTTGGGATTGCATGATAGCAAACGGTGGTTTTGCTCCAAAAGCAATGCGGATGATTTAGGGTATGCCCATAAACTGATGCAGCGAAGCCGAAAATCGTGTTTTGAGCACTATATCACTGCCCTGCAGCCGATACAAAAGTTCAAACCCAATGAACTATCCCCCTATGATCTTTTCAAAATAGTGCGAGAAATAGAACACATTCAACAACAATCCCGTTAATTTATTTACAGCACCACGATTACGAAAATAGATCAGAGGAAAAGAAGATTACGCGCCGGAGACGATCTGCAACCCTCTAAAGGGAAGGGAGCATCTGAAGTTCGGTTTTAATCGCATAGCTGTTTTGACGCACTCGATGGACGCGCTCCATTCCCGCTTGTTGATAATTTTTGCTTACCGTCTCAAAATAGTTTTTATGATTATCAATGTAAGCATACAAAGGGTCTTCAATCGCATCATCAAGATACAACTCTTGGATCATCTGCGTCAAAGCCTTTGCGCCCAATCGATATTTTTCTTCTAACTCGGCGGAGGGTTCTTTGAGATAATCAAGCCGTATTCGGCACAGTTTATTGTAATCGGTTTTAAGCTCATAAAGGCCGATTTGTTTGATTGCAATGAAAAATTTTTCTTCATTCTCTTCTTCATATGTATCGTACACGTGAAGTTTGTCCGATAACGGTCGCGCTGTTTGGCTCAGAACCCTGCTGTCCTCTTTATACGTCACTATCAATCTCTCAAGCTTATCGATATTAAGCCCTTGTTTTTCGTATTTCGGCAATACTTTTTCTAATTCTTCCGTAGATGATTCAAGAGTAGAAATTGCTTTATTATCTCCATGCCGTAAAATGAGACTCAATGAGTTTTGACTTAACGAAAACAACTGTTCCGGCGTTTTTGACGTTACCTCCATCGCTTTTGGAATGCTTTGTTGCGCACTGCTTTGCGAGCTCAATAACATAAAACCGCCCACAGCGATCAAACCCACAGGTATGAGTAAAAACATTTTTTTCATTTTTAATCCTGAATAGAGATTTTTACGTACTATAAATCATTCTGATTACCGTGAAATTACCGTTCAAACCATCCATGGAGCCTATTTGTAACCGATTTGAAATCCTTAAATTCTATACTTGTCGAATGGAACCTCTACACCCCTTTTACGAACGTTATTTTGATGTCTTGGATATTGCCTTTCAGCCGATTGTCGATATCCATTCCGGAATCAGTTTTGGTGTTGAAGCCCTTTTACGGGGAAGCGATGTTTTAGGATTTGTCACGATCGAAGCTTTTTTTGATCACCTTTACGAAGCAAACATCCTCTATACCTTCGATCTTCGTTTGCGTGAGAAAGTGATTGAAAAATTTTGCACTATTGCGGGCTTTGAGAATCTGAAACTTTTTTACAATCTCGATAATCGAGTATTGGAGATGACCGACTTTTCAAAAGGAAATACCTCCCGAATTCTCAGACGTTACGGACTCGATCAAAAGAGTATTGTTTTTGAGCTCTCCGAACATAACGAAATCGTCAATTTAGACCATTTTACCAAATTGATGAACCACTATGGCGATGAAGGCTTTTGTATTGCGATCGATGATTTCGGAATCGGCCAATCTGGGTATAAACTCCTCTATCACTGTACGCCGAACATTATCAAAATCGACCGCTTTTTTTTGAGTTCGATTAACAAAGACCCTAAAAAGAAACTACTGGCCCACAATATGGTTCAACTGGCAACTCTCATGGGATGCAGAGTTATTGCTGAAGGGGTGGAAAACAATCAGGAACTTTTCGTTTGCAAAGAGATAGGTGCTCACATGGTACAAGGTTATTTCGTTCAACACCCTACAATTGACGCTTCCAAAATAGAGATCAAATACCCTCATATTATGGAATCTTCCACACGAGATCTTCGACACAAAGAAGATCAAAACATTATTCTTAAACGTCTCGAATCCCTCAAACCGATTATTATTGGTGATTCGATGGAGGCGCTCCTTGATCTGCTCAAAGAAGATGATAAACTTTTCTTGGTGCCGGTTGTTGATTCGATGCACCATCCTCAGGGTATTATTCATGAGCATCGCCTTAAATCGGTCATTTATTCCCCTTTCGGACGTTCTCTGATCCAAAACCGCTCTTCCAACCTCTCTGTATTAGAGACCTATATCGAACCGATCCCCGTCGTTGATATCAAAATGCCATTGGAAACCATAATAGAACTTTTCTCCCTTTCTGAAAATGCACCGGGTGTTTTAGTTGTCGAATCATCCCGTTATATCGGCTATCTCAGTGCACGCGATATGATCGATGTTATCCATGAACGCAATCTTATCCGTGCTCGTGATGAAAATCCTCTGACAAGACTTCCGGGCAACTTTAGAATCAACGAATACATCGCTAATATCCTCGAAAATCCTGAGGAAGCTATTGTTGTCTATTTCGATTTTGACCATTTTAAACCCTATAACGACCATTACGGTTTTCGCAACGGGGATCGTGTTATCTTGCTTTTTGCCGAACTGATGCACAAAGTCCTCTCACCCGAATTTTTTAAAGGACACATAGGTGGGGATGACTTTTTTATGGGAGCATTGTTAAATGAGTCTACAACCTTTAAATCCGTATGCACTCAGGTGGAACTGCTCATTCATAAATTTATTGACAATGTCCGTGATTTTTACGAAACTAAAGATCGCGAGAGAGGGTGTATCATTGCCGAAGACCGAGAAGGCAATAGTAAAGAGTATAAACTTCTCTCCGTCAGTGCGGTTGTGATCCGAATTCAAAAAAACTCCGATCTTCTCAGCGGCGAACATCTTCAGCGACTTTTTGCCCAAGAGAAGAAAATAGCAAAAAAATCACCCGATCATCTAAGTATCGTAGAGCTTTAACCTGTACGTTTTGTGAAGAAAGACTATTTTTTCCCGCTTTCTTTAATTCTGTATTATAATGTGCTATTATTTTAATAAAAGAAAACTAAATTAAAAAAAGAGGGGAAAAGAATGTCGGATGATGAACTTTTATTCGCCCCCGAAGAAGAAGAGGCATTATCCGAAACACCCTGGACGGTAATGATCGTCGATGACGATGCCGAAGTTCACTCCTTTACAAAATTAGCCCTTCACGATTTTACCTATGAACGCAAACCGCTCCGTTTTCTCTCCGCCTACAGTGCCGCTGAAGCAGCTGAACTTATCAAGAAACATGATGATATTGCAATCATTTTGCTTGATGTCGTCATGGAGAGCGAAACGGCCGGTCTGGATCTTGTCGAAACCATCCGCTACCACTTTAATAATACGATGGTACGAATTATCATCCGAACGGGACAACCCGGTGTGGCACCGGAGCGGTACGTCATCGATCATTATGACATCAATGACTACAAAGAAAAAACAGAGCTGACAACCGATCGGCTCTACACCACGGTCCGAAGTGCCCTCTCGCAATACAAACAGATTATTGAGCTTCTGAATAAAAAGAATGAGATTTATGCTGCCCTTATAACCGACAGCCTGACCGGACTGGGAAATCGCGTCAAGCTCAACTACGATCTCGATACTGACGAACCTATGTCGCTGATTTTGCTGAATATTGATGCGTTCAGTATGATCAATGACGTATACGGGTTTGATGTAGGGGATCAGATGCTGTTGCAGTTTGGAAAAATTTTACACAATTCTTCCTGTCCCGCATGTAGTGTTTATCGCCTTGAAGCTGATATATTTGCCGTATTAACAGCCCATAAAGAGATTCAGGATGTCCAAAAAGAGGTTATGCGCATCCAAAATACCATCACCAAACACTCTTTTCTCATCAATGCCATTGAGCATCGGGTCAATGTTACCATGGGTGTCGTTGAACGAGACATGGGGAATATGATCCAAAAAGCTGAAATCGCGCTGCGCGAAGCACGAAAAATGAGCCGAAACCGGATACAGGTTTACTCAGACGGTTTGGCTGTTATCCAGCAAATCAAAGATAATACCAAATGGACAAAATGGCTCAAAGACGCTCTTGATAACGACAAGCTGATTGCCTATTATCAACCTATCATTGATTGTAAAAGCGGAGAGATTACCAAGTATGAAGCACTCGTGCGACTCGAACATGACGGGGTTATCTATGCCCCCTTTCACTTTCTCTCTACTGCCAGATATGCCGGTCTCCTCTACCAAATAACTCAACGGGTATTTGAACAGGCCTGCGCACGTTTTAGTACCAATACCCTCCATTTTTCGGTTAATATCACCGATCAGGATCTCGTCGAATCCGATTTTATCCGCTTTATCGAACAAACACGTACCCAATACGGAATCGATGTCGATCGAATTTATTTTGAGATTCTCGAAGACAGCAGCATTTTAGCCAATCCGGTCGCCGAAAAACATCTCAACGAGCTCACCGCACTGGGATATCATCTGTGTCTGGACGATTTTGGGGTTCAATGTTCGAATTTCGCCCAACTCGGAAATTTGGACCTTGATATTGTGAAAATCGACGGAACCTATATCAAAGATATCGATGTTAACACGAAATCTCAGGTAGTGACCGAATCGATTCTCTTTTTTACCCATAAAATAGGGGTAAAAACCGTAGCCGAATTTGTCCACAGTTCTCAGGTGTACGAAATCGTCAAATCAATGGGGATCGATTACGCGCAAGGGTACTTTATAGGTGAACCCAAACCTGACTTGGTTCAATGAAAAAATTTTTCGTCGCCCTTTTTTGCTTTTTCTACGGCTCCTCGTTGCTCGCCGTTTCGGAAGAGAGTATCAAAGCCGCTTATTTGGAGCGCTTTACCATGTTTATCCAGTGGCCGAAACCGATCGAGTCCTATACGATCTGCGTCTATGATGATGATTCATTTGCCCAAACCCTGCAAAAAAGCTACTCATCACGCCTCTTTAATAACCATCCTCTCAAGGTTATCCCTCTTAAGGTCGGAACCCCTTCCGAAGAGATGATAAAGTGCCATATTCTCTATTTTCGCGGTTCAAAGCCTCATCAGAATGAAGCCCTATTGAATACTTTGCGTAAAAACAATGTTTTAATGATCAGCGATGATGATGACGATGTGAAACGGGGGGCGATGATCGGATTTTATTTGCAAAACAACTCCTTTCGATTCCTTATTAATCAGCGTAACTTGGAAAATGCCGATTTGAGCGTTAGCTATAAACTTCTCAATTTCGCCACGGTTATCGAACCGACCGGAGGATCAAAATGAGAGTAATTTGCACCTCCATCGCTTCGCAAATGACCCGTTCTTTGGTCATTACAAGCCTTTTCATCATTGTTTTCGGAACCATATTCCTATCGTGGTACAACATTAACCATGAAAAAGAATCCTATCTTCACGAAAGCCAATTGCAGGCTGATTTGGTCGTCGATTTGGTAACCGCTCCATTGGCATTTTTTGATGTTCAGGGGATCAGTACCAACATTAACCCACTCCGTAAAAACAGCCATGTTCTTTTGGCTGTCGTCTACAGCGCAGACCAAACACCGCTCACTTCTTTTAATCCCCACCATCGCCCTATTCCACAACTCAATCTCCCTTTGGGAACACGTTATGATAACACCGGCTGGTTCCCATGGGATGTTGAAAAACTCTCAACCACACTTGAAATTAAACAAAATTCTCAACTCTTAGGCTACCTCTATATCGAGAGAAAAACAGATCGTATCACCTCTTTTGTTATGGATTTAGTGAAATCGGTCACGATTTTTTCATTCGGATTACTCCTTTTTGTCTACATGGTGTCACGTATGTTGAGCAAAAAAATCCTCCAGCCGATACTTACATTAACCGAAGCGGCCAAAGAGGTAGCACAAAACAACAACTACTCGCTTCGTGTCACCCATGATAAGGACGATGAAATTGCTTATTTGTACGATGCCTTTAACCATCTCTTAAGTGATACCGAATCGTTGACAACCCATTTGGAATCGAGGGTGGCATCACGAACCCAAGAGCTTCAAGACTCCCTTGAAACACTGAAAAAAGCACAGCTTCAGCTGGTAGAATCTGAGAAAATGGCCGCACTGGGGAATCTTGTCAGCGGTGTTGCCCATGAGGTCAATACCCCTTTGGGCAATGCAATTACCGGGGGATCTATTATCGTCAGAGAGACTCAGCAGCTCCTGCGGCAAATAGAGGAGGGAACCCTCAAAAAATCGTTTATGGAGCAAAAACTCAACATATTGAACGAAACAGCAGACCTGCTCCTCAAAAGTGTTAATCAAGCGGCCAATCTCATTCGCAGTTTTAAACGTATTTCTGTCGACCAAAGCGTGGAAGATAAACAAACCTTCAATCTGTACGAGTATCTCGAAGAGATTCTCCTTACTTTCCATAACAAACTTAAAAAAATACCGGTAACCGTACATATCGAAGGGGATACTAAACTGGTTATCAAATCTTACCCCGGTGTATACGCCCAAATTATCAGCAATTTCATCCAAAATTCCTTACTGCACGGGTTTAATGAATCAACTCTTGATGCAACTATCACGATCCGTTTTCAAATAGACGAAAACAATCTGATCCTCACCTATGCTGACAACGGAGCAGGGATGGATGAAAAAATTAAAAAAACTGCTTTCGAGCCGTTTACTACCACCAAACGCAATGCCGGGGGGACTGGTCTTGGACTTAATATCGTCTACAATCTTATCACCCAAAAACTGCTGGGGAAAATTATCCTGAATTCTGAGACCCAAAAAGGTGCATCATTCACCCTCACCCTCCCATTGGAACAGAGTGTATCGGGTGAACATTTACAGGCTTAATGAATTTTAAGATGTCAATGTTATTATTAGATTATATTATCCAAAAAGGTTGGTCATGAAAAATATCTTTTTAACGGCAGTGCTTTCTTGCTCTCTTCTCCAAGCAGATGACCAATCCGAATTAGCCCCTCTTTCGCTGGAGGACCTTCTCAATATTCAAGTCACCAGTACTTCGCGCCGCGATGAAAGCCAGCACTTGGCCCCCGGAGTCATTACCGTAGTCTCCTCTCAAGAGATTCACCAATACGGTGCCAGACATTTACGCGATGTCATTGATCGCCTTGTCGGGATGCAGGTACTCAGTTCCCACCAGCGCCCCCATAATAAAACCTCAATTCGCGGCATGAACGGAGCCCATCAGGAAGGTTGGGAGGTGGTTCTCCTTAACGGACGCCCGATACACGATGGAACCGACGGCGGATTTAACTTCGATATTTATCTCGGATTTCCGTTAGAGATGATCGATCATATCGAAGTGATACGAGGTCCGGGATCGGTTATTTACGGCACCAATGCGATGGCTGGGGTCATCAACATTGTTACCAAAGACGCACAAAAATCGATCAATGAAACCCGTATCGATATCGGGGCTGGGAGCTTTAATCGCACTCAACTTCAACTCTCAACATTGATTGGAGGTGCTGATTACAGTCTTAACATCGGTCTCAATGCCATCCGCGCCAATGGCGACAGTATTAATGGAGTTCTCGATAAGGACCACATCGCGGGAACCTATGATTCAGGTGAAAACAGCGATAACCTTGTCATTAACGGCAAATACAAAGGATTCACCCTCAACGCAATGGTAATGAATAACGATGTGGATAGCGGAGGTTCCTCTTTTCAGCTCCCCTCATCGCCGATGGAAAAGAAAAGAGGGTATCTCGACGTCGGATATCTCTACGATATCACGAGCGGATGGGATGCCTCTTTTAACTATACCGTTAATTTGGGCGAGTTTGATTGGCAAATCAGCGAAACAGGCGGACGCAACCATTATAAAGACCGCTACGATATGGCGGAAATGATTGTTCGCGGCAATATCGCCACCGATCTCAATCTCCTCTTCGGCGCCAACTCTTCAAATTACGAAACCGAGTTCAAGAGCGGGTTCCCTTATTCTGAAATGAACAGTAAAAGTGCCTATACCCAAATCGACTATATGCTCTCTCCGAAACAAAAAATCATCGCCGGAATTCAGTTAAACAAACCTGAGGATACCCAAACCGATCTCTCCAAGAGAGCCGGATTTATTCAGGGATTCGGAAATAACTGGTGGCTCAAACTCCTCTACAGTGAAGCGTACCGTTCCCCAAACCTCCAAGAAGCAAAAATCGATGCGCCGACATTGAGAGGAAATCCCTTGCTGAATCCCGAAAAAGTGGCAACGTATGATGCTCAGCTCATTTATCAAACGCCGAAACAATACTATGCGATTGCCCTGTATGATACAGTACTTGATAATTTGATTGTAAGGGTTTCGGGAACGCCGACAACATTTGCTAATCAGGGAAATGTCCATTTTCAGGGGATAGAGATGGAGGGGCGTGTAGAAGTAAATGAGGATTTCAACATCCTCGGCAATTTCAGCTATCAGATCAACAAAACAAACAGCGGAGTAAAAGACACCACGTTTGCCCCCAATATGATGGCTAAGCTGGGCGGTTCCTATAGCGGGTTTCATGGGATGAATATCGCGGTATTTAACAGTTATATCGGCAGCTCAAACGATCAAAGCATAGCAAATTCAGCACTTAATCCTGAGCCGGATGCCTATAACCTTTTAACCGCCAACGTATCGGTCGATACGGCTCAAACGTGGGGGATAGGAAAACGGGGTCACTCCTTATTGTCACTCTATTTGGACAATCTTTTGGATGAAGATGTGTACAGTCCCAATCTCAACTACACCAATGGAACCAATACCATCCCCCATCATTGGGGACGCAGCGCCAATCTCACCTACACCTATAAGTTTTAACTGATGCCACGCACATCTTCCGGATGCGGGAGAAAACTCCACCGTTTCTAACGTAAGCGTTCCATCTTTTCGCTGTCGATCTCAACGACCGTATGTACATTTCCTCGAGGAAAATAGTCTGCAACCACTTTTAAACGCTTAGGAGCGATTTTTGACTCGAAAGTGCTATAGATCTCGTTTGCACTGTTTTCGTGAGAAATATGGCGGTTTCTGAACGAATTAATGTACAGTTTGATGGCTTTGAGTTCAGCTACCCATTTATCCGGCGTATATTCGACATAAATCGTTGCGAAATCGGGGTATCCGCTGCGAGGACAAAGGCAGGTAAACTCCGGCAGGGTTACTTTGATTACATAATCGCGTTCATGTTGATTCGGCCAAATTTCAAAATCTTTTTCGATATCGAAATTTTCGACGATTTGTTCTCCGTATTTCATATTTTTCCTTATTACTTTTATTTTAAATATCGACAGTTTTATAACTGTTCCGGTGTTAAAATTCTACCCAGATAATTTCCCTGCCGATAGTTGATTTTTAGTGACTGAACGAGATTATAGGTATATTCATCTTCGATCATCGATACCCAGGTTTTAGCTCCGCACAAGTGAGCACTCAGGTTAAGCCCCTGAATGATGTTTTGGTATCCCGCTTCTTTGATATGGCGGGTATAAAGAGGATCAAAACGGACGATATCGACTTCAAGCTCTTTGAGATACAAAAGGGTCGTGTGATGTCCCCCTAAACGATCGAGTGCGATTTTATACCCCGCTTTTCGATAATGGGCAATTTGATGGGCAAAACGCTCCAACTGATGGCAATATTCTTTCTCTTCAAACATCAACGTTATTTTATATCGAGCCTGCGGATAACGTTCAAACAGGGTGAGTGCATGCTCAAAAAAGTGAGGATTACGTAAGGTAACGGAAGAAATTGTTACCACAAAGTTTCGTTTCTGATCATCGCACAAAGAACCGATTTTTTCCAATACATCGCTCTCAAAATGACGCATCTTATTCAAACGGTTCAATACGGGGATATAGCGGCTTTGGTGGATAAAGCGTCCTTCGGTATCAATCAGTTTAACGGTTGTATCAAACACGGCATATTCATCACAGCATACCGGCCAAAATCCGATCGAAAAGCGTCTTTTTTCAACGGCTTGTATGATCTCATTTTCAAGTTCGTTAATCGAATAAATGTCCTCTTTTTCCGAACTGACCCGATCATGATGCAGTTCATACAAACGGCTTACTAACAACTCGATATCATCGGAGAGCCGTGAATCGATCATCACCGCTTCAAGCCGTATCTCAATGTCATCATTAATATAATTTTGATACTTGCTCAAAAGAAGTTCGATAAGAGGAACATATTGCTCTTTTTCGCCCGGTAAAAAAACTAAAAAATCACCGCCCTTATAACGGCATATCGGAAGTTTTTCGATTCTCTTATCACGAAAGAAATCGTCCAGTTTTATGACGGTATTTTGCAATGACTTATCGCCGTTTTTAACCCCGTACCGTTCATTGATCGACCATAAATTTTCAACACTGATTAAAACAAGGGTTTGTGTTTTTTTGGAAATTGATTTTTTAAACAGCCGAAAAAAATATTCCGGGGTAAAAGTATGGGTAATCGTATCGGTAATATTTTCATTGGTACTTTGATAAATCAAATAGAAAATAAAATAGACCATTATCCCCAATAACGCAATTGATAAAATGATTAAAGAAGAAACAGTGGTGTAGTTTCGTGTTAATAGTGCAAAAAGGGTTATGGTACTGAGAAAAAAGATCGGCAACCCCATCCGCAAAGCTAATGCGAAACGGTGTTCCCTCTCTTTTTGCTCAGTATAGGTCATGGATACAGATTAAATATCCAAGTGTTTCACGTCTTTAGCGTGTGTTTCGATGTAGTTACGGCGCGGTTCGACATCATCACCCATAAAGAGATTAAACGACTCACCGGCAGATTCAGAATCTTCAACCGTAATACGTAGTAATACACGGTTTTCCGGTGTCATTGTTGTTTCCCAAAGCTGTTCAGGATTCATTTCCCCGAGACCTTTGTAGCGTTGAATGTATGAACCCTTCTTCGCATAATCGGTAATTTGGGTCAACAATTCGAGTAAATCCCCCTTGAGAGGCAAATTCCAATCTTGGATTTTTTGGTAGATATAGTTTGCTTCGGCAAAATGCGGCGATGCAAACAGATCATCGTTGACGTGAAGTTCTTCAAGTCCCTCTTTGGTTTGGACAAATAGGTGCATATCATCGTCATTGACGCTTTTAGAGAGGATATTATAGCCTTTAGAGTTCAAGAAGGTTTCAACGTGGGTATAAAGATCACTAAGAGACGATGCAATCAAATCCGGATTTTCAATGAAATAACGAATCAAATCAACAAGCGCATAACGGCGTTCCAATGCATCGAGTGTACTGCGGTAATGATCGACCATTTTAAAGAACGAAACAAGATCATTCACCCCGACATTTAACTCTTCCGCTTCCAGCGCTTCGATACCGTTTTCGATCAAAAAGGCATTCATAACGCGATCGTCTTTAAAGTAAATCTCTTTTTTCCCTTTTTTGTAGCGATACAACGGCGGTTGTGCCAAATAAAGATAGCCGTTTTCCACAATTTTTGGTAAATATCGGAAAAAGAACGTCAATAACAGTGTTTGAATATGGCTACCGTCGACGTCAGCATCGGTCATGATAATGATCTTATGGTAACGGAGTTTGTCTTCGTTAAACTCTTCACCGATTCCGCAACCGAGCGCGGTAATCATATTGGTGATCTCTTCAGATTTGAGAATTTTGTCCAAACGGGCTTTTTCGACGTTGAGAATTTTACCCTTCAGCGGCAAAATCGCTTGGAAAACACGGTCACGCCCCTGTTTTGCCGAACCGCCCGCAGAGTCCCCTTCCACCAGATAGAGTTCGCTGATTGCAGGGTCTTTGCTTTGGCAGTCTGCGAGTTTACCCGGCAATGTTCCCACTGTCATCGCGTCTTTACGACGAGTAAGCTCACGCGCTTTTTTCGCCGCTTCACGTCCGCGCGCCGCCATTAGCGCTTTTTGGATGATTGCTTTGGCTTGGATCGGATTCTCTTCGAAATATTTGGTCAGTTTCTCATAAGTTACTTTTTGAACCAATGGGCGAACGTAGGTATTTCCGAGTTTCCCTTTGGTTTGACCTTCGAACTGCGGTTCCGGTACACGTACCGATACAACACAAATTAGACCCTCAGAAACATCTTCTCCTGATAAAGGGATATCTTTCTCTTTGGCATTACCGTTTTGTTTGTTGTAGTTAGAGATAACACGGGTCAATCCGGCACGGAATCCGGCTTCGTGTGTACCGCCGTTAGGGGTATTGATGTTATTGACGAACGTGAACATTTTTTCGTCGTAACTGTCGTTATACATGATGGCAATATCCATCTCGATATCTTCGATTTTTTCACTGAATGCAAACGGAGCAGCAACCACCACTTTTTTATTGACATCGGTAACAAATTGGCTGATACCGCCCTCGTAGTGATAGGTATTACTCGCACCGTTACGATCATCTTTGAAAACAATCGTAATACGAGGATTGAGGTAGGCTAGTTCACGGAAACGTTTTGCCAAATAGTCGTAATCGAAAATAATAGTTTCGGTAAAGATTGAAGGATCCGGAAAAAACTCGATGGTTGTTCCACGTTTACGTGTTGTCCCCGTTACGGCTAACGGCTCTTGAGGGATACCGCATTTGAAATTTTGCTCAAAGCTTTGACCTTCACGGAAAATGGTCATTTTCAAATCAGAACTAAGGGCATTTACAACCGATACCCCTACCCCGTGCAAACCGCCCGAGACTTTGTAGGTATCTTTATCAAATTTTCCTCCGGCGTGCAATACGGTCAAAACAACCGTAGCCGCAGATATCCCCTCACCCGGATGGATATCCGTCGGAATACCGCGACCGTTATCGCTAACCATTGCTGTACCGGTTTTCGTTAGGGTTACAGTGATCGTATCACAATGCCCTGCCATCGCTTCATCGATCGAGTTGTCAACGACTTCGTAGATGAGATGGTGAAGCCCGCGATGACCGGTATCGCCGATGTACATACCCGGTCGTTTTCGAACGGCTTCGAGACCTTTTAGGACTTTAATATTACTAGCACCGTAATTTTCCATAGTTTCTCCAGCTTTTAAGCGTGTTTAATGCTTTATTTTAGCGAAGATAAACTAAAAAGAAGGTTTTATAAAGAATTAGAAGAAAGAAGGATTGTTATCTCGTACTTGATACGGGATCTATATTATATTTTAGATTCCGTGTCGTAGCACGGAATGACGAAGTATTTTTTAGATAACGATCGGCATAACAATCGTTTTAAAATTTGCATCTTTGAGAACAAACGGCTGATTCGATTCATTGGCTTCGAGGGTAAATTCAGTTGTATTGACTTGAGATAAGAAATCCAAAATATAGCGGCTGTTGATTGCGAGGATAAACGGAGTATCAAATCCATTTTCGATTTCAACGGCTGTTTTTGCTTCGATGTTATCATCACTTAAACTCTCAAACAAAATAGCATCGCTTTGGAAAGTGAGTTTAAGATCATTGGAAATAGTCGTTATTTGCTTAATAGCGGTCACTATAGCGCTTTTAGGCAAGATAATGGAGCGTTGAGCCTCTCTTGGAATAATACGGCTGTAATCAGGGAATTTACCGTTGATCAGTTTGGTATAAAACAAAGAGTCCTCGGATTTGATAATCAGGTGTGTATTGTCGTAATAAATCTCGATGTTATCCGAAAAGAGTTTTTGAATTTCTATAATCGCCTTTTTAGGGACAATGATAGAGAGTTCAGCATCGTTTTGGCTGTCAATATGAACCAGTGCAAGACGACGGGTATCGGTAGCAACAAAATTGATTTGATTGCTTTTAATATCGATCAATGCACCGTTGAGTTCAAACTTAGGATTATTGGTGTCGGCTGCCGGGGTGATTTTTTTCAACGATTCAATTAATACGTGAGAGTTAATAACGATATTAGGTTTTCCATCGGTTGTTGGAAAAGAAGGAAATTCTGAACTTTTGTAAGTAGGGAGTTTAAAGTTTGACCGTTTTTGTCGAATATGAAGGGTATCTTTATCCAAAGTCAGTTCAACTTCTTCATCTTTTAGAATACGGATAATATCCAAAAGTTTTTTACCGTTTGCGGTGAGTGAACCGGGTTCTTCTACACTTACAGAGTTAGTGTGAATAGAGAGTCCGATTTCATAATCGGTTGCTTTGGCTGTTAGGGTTCTACCATCGGTAGAGAGAAGTATATGAGAAGTGATTTGTGATGTATCTTTTTTTTCTAAAAAAGGTTGAAGGTGTAGAAGGATATTTTCTAAAACCGACTTATCAACGGTGATTTTCATAAACGACTCCTATTATTATTTATAAGCATTAATTGTAATAGTTAGTAATAAGGGGGTGTGAATGGGTGAAAACAGCCCATAAACTCCCATCTCTCCTGAGTTTTGAATGTGATGAAACGATTTGCTTTCATTCACATCTATTCACTTGTGTACGAATTATAGCTTTTTTAAAAGGGCTTTACAAACACAAAAAGATTATTCAGGTGTTGCGATGGATACTTTATTAGACAACTCTTCGACTTTGACCCGAAAATCTTCATCATTTTTCATGAGTTCTTGGATTTTTTTCATCGTATGACTGACAGCGGTGTGATCTTTCATCCCGAAATATTGAGCCAATTGAGGCATTGAATTGGGTGTAAGTGAACGTGAGAGATAAATAGCGATACGGCGGGCATAAACGATGTTACTGTTACGGCTTTTGGAACGGATTTCACTTGGTTTAATGTTAAGCTCTTTAGCAACAATTTCCATAATAAGATCGATGGTGATATTGCTCCGTTTTTCGGCCATTTGTTCTTTAAGAACGTTGCGGGCAAATTCGATGGTGATATCAACTCCCATCAGTTGTGAATAGGCATTGAGTTTGGAGAGGATGCCTTCGATTTCACGTGTGTTGTTTTCGATGATGGTGGCGACGTAGTTAATCACTTCACGATCAAGTTTTACGCGGTTGATTTCACATTTTTTCTTGATAATTTCGATTTTCGTTTCGAGTTCAGGAGGCTGAATATCGGCAACTAAACCCGATTCAAAACGGCTTTTGAGACGCTCTTCGAGTCCTCCGATTTTTTTAGGAGGTTTATCGGAGGTGATAATGATTTGCTTGTTTTCATTGCGCAGTGCATCAAACGTGTGAAAAAATTCCTCTTGAATCTGATTTTTATTGCTGAGAAACTGGATATCATCGATCAAGAGCAAATCGCATTTGCGGTATTTATCTTTGAAACGATCCATTGTTCGGTTGCTGAGATGGCGGGTAAAGTCGTTTAGAAACTGTTCTACCGAGGTATAAATAACGGTTTTTCCCTGCGCGAGCATTACATTACCGACCGATTGCATCAAGTGGGTTTTCCCCAATCCGACCCCGCCGTAAATAAAGAGAGGGTTATAAACAATTCCCGGTTTTTCACTTACATTTTTAGCGGCAATAAAGGCAAAATTATTGGAATCACCGACGACAAAGTTTTGAAAAGTATAAGAAGGATTGAGTAATGAACCGCTGGGACGTTCCACGTTTTGAGGAACGGTTGTACTTTGAGTTGATGAGGGTGCTGATGAAGATTGGAGCAAAATCGTAACGGTCGGTTTGATATTGGTTTTGATTTCGAAAAGATGAGCTATCTTATCGGCAAATTTGGTACGTACCCAGTTTGCGATGAGCGCGTTTGGGGCACGAAAAATAGCGAGATTGCTTTTGGATTCCGTTTCATCATAGGTGAGCTGTTTAATGTAGCGCTGATAGTCAATCTCATTGATCTCCCCTTTGAGAGCATTTAATACTTGTTTACCGATCGAATTCATTTTCTCAACCCCTGTGAATAGTGATGTGAATAATAGCGATATTTGCCTATAATTAGCCTCAAAGAAGAGGTGAATAAAATTCATTCACCCTGTGAATAGGAATAATTATGAATATTTTAGGGATAGATCCGGGTACGAGAAACTGTGGATATGCTATCGTTGCGATAGAGGGACAAAAATTACGTCTTATCGAAGCGGGTTTGATTAAAATAAAAGCCGAAGAACTTCAATATCAAATTCCCCAAGTTGCCGAAGCGATAGAACAATTATTCAAAGCTCATACAATCAATGAAGTAGCAATGGAAGATATCTTTTATGCCCATAACCCTAAAACGGTTTTGAAGCTGGCACAATTTCGCGGAGCGATTACCCTCAAACTTTTACAAGAGCATGGAATGTTTGCAGAATATACACCGTTACAAGTCAAAAAAGCGTTAACGGGAAAAGCCAAAGCTGCCAAAGAGCAGGTAGCATTTATGGTAAAACAGATATTGGGGATAACGAAAGAGATTAAGCCTCTGGATATTACCGATGCAATGGCGGTAGCAATTACCCATGCGCAAAGAGTTAAATTAGAAATGAATCAAAAAAGTAAAACAAAAAAATGAATGAGCTTTCTGCTGAGGAAAACTTAGTGTTAACGTAGTCAAAGGGGCTTTGCTCCTTTGGCGTAATAAAATGAATAACATAGCGACCAACACACCAGGAGGGTCGCTAAGTCAGAAGTGTATCCAAAGAGTCTTAGAGATCCTTAATAATTTCAGATTGATGAAAGGCTTAAGCGTTTATCTCTGTTATCCCCCTAAAAAATTTCTGAATCCGAAAAAAAAAATCAAAATTTTTCAAAAATGTGTAATATTCACACTGTGAGCGTGTTGTGAATAAGTCATAGCCATTTTTACAAAAAAAGTGCTAAAAATCTTCATAATTTCAGAAAATTTTTATCTAAATATACCCTGAAATCATATTTCTTCAACCCACCTTAAACCCCCTATTTTAGGGGCCTATTACAATTTTGTCTGTATCAAAAATGAATAAAAACATTGTTATAAAAAGTTATTCACATCAATTGATAATTTTTTTCATTCAAAGCGTTGTAATTGCACTGTAACTCTAATGTAATCACATTGAAACAGATATCCCTTAATGTTTCAAAAATAAGAAACACGAATAAGTGTATTCCTTAATTAAAGGTGCATAAGATGGTTAGTACAGAATTTATTTTACGAAAAGAATACCCAAAAGTATTTCGATACCCTGCAATTATTAATAAAATGATAGTAGGAATGACACGGTTACTTCTTCATGAAAAATCGATTAATCGCTTTATGGAAATTCATCAAGAGAAAAGCGGATTGGTATTTATCGATGCGGTCCTTGAATATTTAAACGTATCGTATAAAACGATTCATCGCCAAATCGAAAATATTCCTACGATGGGTAAAGTGATTATTGTTGCGAATCATCCTTTGGGAGCATTAGATGCATTGTGTTTGATACAGATGGTTTGTTCGGTGCGTCAAGACAAAAAAGTGAAAATTGTAGCCAACCGCATGCTTGGTGAGATTACCCAGCTCAAAGAATATATGATTGGTGTGGATAACTTCAATGATAAACTCTCAAGACATGCTCTTCGGCAAATTGATAATGCGCTCCAAGCTGAAGAAGCGGTCATTTTTTTCCCTTCCGGTGAAGTTTCTCGTGCGGGATTATTCGGGATAAAAGAGGGTTCATGGAAAGGGGGCTTTTTAAAGTTTGCCAAACGAAATGCTGCTCCGATTCTTCCGATACATATTAAAGGAAAAAATAGTCTGTTATTTTACGCTGCTTCATGGATCTATAAACCGTTGGGGGGATTGCTTCTCAGTCATGAAATATTTGCGGCACGAAATCACGTATTTGATTTTACGATTGGAGAGATGGTGAGTGAAAAAGCACTGAGCGATTTTAACATCAGTGAAAAACGTCATGCAAAATTATTTCGTAAACACCTTCTCCGTATCGCTAAAGGAAAACACGGCATCTATCCAACGGAGTGTTCTATCGCTCATCCTGTATCGCGTCAGGAACTTCGAAGCGAACTCAGAAAAGGTGAACTGCTAGGGATGACAAGTGATAACAAAGAGATCTATTTGATCGAACATGAGAATGCCCCCAATATCATCAACGAAATAGGTCGCTTACGTGAATACTCTTTTCGCAAAGTAGGAGAGGGGAGTGGTCATGCCCGTGACATCGACGAGTATGATCGCTATTATCATCATCTAGTGTTGTGGGATGATGAGGCGTTAGAGATCGCTGGAGCGTATCGTATCGGTGAGTGTGAGTGGATTCTTTCGTGGTTAGGCAAAGAGGGTCTTTATATGTCTGATTTGTGTGATATGAATGAACAGTTTGATGCAGTTTTGGAAGATGCCATTGAGCTTGGGCGGAGTTTTGTTCAGCCAAAATACTGGGGAAGTCGTGCACTCGATTATCTATGGCAAGGGATTGGGGCATATCTCAGCCATAATCCTCAGGTCAAATATATGATGGGGCCGGTAAGTATTTCGGGAAGTTTTCCAAAACATGCTCAAGAAGCTTTGGTCTATTTTTATACCCTTTATTTCGGTAGTGACCACACTATGGTTAGAGCAAAGTCGCCCTATAAACTCTCAGAATACGTCCAGAATGAGTTTAAAGCATTGTTTAGCGGCGAGAACTATACTGAGGACTTTAGAGTTTTAAAAGACTATCTAAAAGCATTGGACGTATCGGTTCCTACCCTCTATAAACAGTACAGTGAATTATGCGAAGAGGGTGGAGTGCATTTTATGGATTTCGGGATTGATAGCGATTTTAACAACTGTATTGACGGGTATATTTTGGTGGATATTCGGAAAATTAAAGAGGTGAAACGACAGCGATATATTAGTAATTGTGCATAGAGTTTCGTTCGTGGTGAGCTTGTCGAACCATGAACGCACCCTTCGACAGGCTCAGGGTGAACGGATATTTTAATCAGATGTAATCCCCATCGCCTCAAAGCACTCTTGCACAAAATCTTTCTCAGATTCTATCTTATACACCTCATTCTCATACTCAAATTCAAGTGAATGTGCGTGAAGAAGCAACCGTGTTGACCCCCCTATTTCTAACCGCTCTTCGGGTGTCAACTCTTTTTTTATAAATCGTACTACGTCCTTTTCCTCTGGTCCATACACCGGATCACCGATTATCGGATGTTTCACGTGGAACAAATGAACTCGTATTTGGTGGGTACGTCCGGTCAATGGAGATGCCTCTACGAGCGTCATATTATGCTCAGGAAAGTAACGAATCGGTTTAATAATAGTATGGGCTGGTTTCCCTTTAGGGTCAACTTTAACCACCATACTGATAAGAAGATTCGGATGATCAATTCGAAAGAGAGGTTCTTGTATATCGATAATCTCTTCTACATGACCTTTTACCATAGCAAGATATCGTTTATTTATAGCACGTGCAGAGAATAACTTTTTTAAAACAGTTTCACTTTTTTTATGTCGAGACACTAAAACCAAGCCACTCGTCTCTTGATCAATCCGGTGTGTTGCGTTAGCATCCTCACCAAACTGATGTTTGATCTCATCATTAAGGGTATACGGCGATAGACGGCTGTGCGGATGGACACTCAAACCGCTCGGTTTGTCGTAGATGGCAAAGTCGTTAGTGACAAACATCGGTTTGAATCCACGCGATAACGGCTCAAAACAGATGAACTCACAAGAGCCCTCAATGAACCCGAATTGATCGCACATGACAATACCGTTTTGAGATAAACGACCTCGGGCAATAAGACGTTGTCCTTCACTTCGCGAGAGATTTAGTTCTTCCATTAAAAATGCGAGAGCCATTTGACGAATAGGTGAATGAAGTTTTTTAGTGATGAAAGGCATATCGATTATTTCTTTTTCATCGCATCAAAACATTGAGAAATAAAATCTTCTTTTGAAATCACGTGGTAAGGAATATTGTCATAAATGAATTCAAGAGAATGGGCATGAAGTAAAAGTCGTGATGCACCCGTATTGATAAATCGATCTTCTGCAGACATCTCTCGGTCTAAAAAGCGGACGGCATCGTTTTCATCCTGACCGTAAATCGGATCACCGATGATTGGATGTTCCACGTGGAACAAATGAACCCGTATCTGATGTTGACGTCCGGTATAAGGTGAAGCCTCGACGAGAGTCGTATCGGTATCGGGAAAATACTCCAGAGGTTTTATAAAGGTACGAGACGGTTTTCCCTCAGGATGAACCCGTACGATCATGCGGATAATAGAGCTGGCATCTTCCCGACGCAGTAAAGGCTCCTCTATATCGAGCGGCTCTTTGAGATGACCTTTAACCATAGCGATATATTTCTTAGTGATTTGGCGTTCTTCAAACATCATCTTTAAAGCACGTTCAGAACCTTTATTTCGAGCGGCCAGAACCAAACCGCTTGTCTCTTGATCGATCCGATGGGTAATGTTGGCCTCATGACCGAAACGGTGCTTGATCTCATCGTTGAGGCTATAAGGTGTGTGACGATTCTGCGGGTGGACGAGAAGACCGCTGGGTTTATCATAGACGGCAAATTCCTCTTCGACAAACGCAGGTTCTAACCCTAACGTCAAAGGTTCAAAACAAATGAAATCAAAAGTTCCTTCGATAAACCCCGCATTGTTTGCCATCACTTCACCGTTTTGAGAAAGCCTCCCTTTGGCAATTAAACGTTGTGCTTCGCTTTGAGGTATCCCTAACTCTTGCATTAAAAAACGAAATGCTTTTTGACGAGACGGGGCGTGAAGTTGCTTGGTGACAAAGGGCAATTTAATTCCTTTTTAGGGAGGGTTGGATAGACTTATATATACAGTAGAGAACGTCCCGTTCGTGGTGAGCTTGTCGAACCATGAACAGACCCTTCGACAAGCTCAGGGTGAACGGACATAAAAAAAGTCTAATTTAATTAGCGCATTTTAGCACAGAAGGAAGTTATAGCATGGTAGATCGTTACGCCAGAGAAGAGATGAAATCCAAATGGAGTATCCAAGCAAAATATCAAGCATGGCTCGATGTTGAAAAAGCGGTAGTCGTTGCATGGAATAAATTGGGATTGATTCCTGATGAAGATGCCCAGAAGATTGTAAAAAATGCAGGATTCAGTGTTGAACGCATTGATGAGATCGAAGCGGTTACTCGCCACGATTTGATCGCGTTCACCACATCCGTTTCGGAAACGCTCGGAGAAGAGAGTCGCTGGTTCCATTATGGTATGACATCATCCGATACGGTTGATACGGCTGTCGCTTTGCAAATGCGTGATTCACTGGCATTGATTATTGAAGACGTTAAAATGGTTATGGCATCGATCAAGGTTCGTGCAGAAGAACACAAGATGACATTGATGGTCGGACGCTCACACGGAATTCACGGTGAGCCGATTACGTTTGGTTTGGTGTTAGCGGTTTGGTACGATGAGATGGCACGTCATTTGACAAACTTGGAACAAACCATGGAAGTGATTTGCGTCGGTCAAGTCTCAGGCGCGATGGGGAATTTTGCTCACGCACCGTTAGAACTCGAAGAATATACCTGTGAAGCGTTAGGACTTAAATCGGCTCCTGCATCTAACCAGGTTATTCAGCGTGACCGTTATGCACGTTTAGCTTCGGCGCTTGCTTTGATGGCAAGCTCTATCGAGAAATTTGCAGTACAGGTTCGTCACTGGCAGCGTACCGAAGTGTATGAATGTGAAGAGTTTTTTGCCAAAGGGCAAAAAGGTTCATCCGCGATGCCTCACAAACGTAATCCGATTTTGACTGAAAATATCACAGGGTTAGCGCGTATGGTTAGAGCGTATGTTATCCCTGCGATGGAAAACGTCGCGTTATGGCATGAACGTGATATCTCACACAGCTCTACCGAGCGTTTCTGGTTGCCGGATAGTTTTGTCACATCAGATTTCATGCTTCACCGTTTTAACAGTGTTATCGCAAATCTCGTCGTGTATCCTGAGAATATGATGCGTAATCTCAACCTCACCGGCGGTTTGGTTTTCTCACAACGTGTTTTACTCGAACTTCCTCTCAAAGGGGTAAGCCGTGAAGATGCCTACCGTATCGTTCAACGCAACGCGATGAAAGTATGGGAAGGATTGCAGCAAGGAAACAGTGCCGTCAACGAAAAAGGGGAAAGCCTTTATTTACAATATTTATTAGCAGATGATGAGCTAAGAGAAAGTTTGAGTGAAGAGGCAATCCGCGAATGTTTCAACTTTGATTATTACACCAAAAATGTCGATAAAATTTTTGCACGGGTATTCAAATAATTATCATTAAAATAGTTTTTTTCAACATAAGAAACAATACAATATTGAGTGATTATAATACACCACATTGTCTGACTCGTTAAGAGGAAAGATCATCCAAAGGGGGTAACCTTTTGGCATTTAAAATAGACGGATTATTAAGGGAGAGAGATGCTAACCATTGTTAAACGTAACGGACGCCGCGAACCGTTGGATATTACAAAAATTCAAAAATATACCTCTGCAGCTGTTAAAGGTCTTGTAAACGTATCGCAAAGTGAATTGGAAGTGGATGCACAAATCCAGTTTCGCGACGGTATTAACAGTAATGAGATTCAACACACACTTATTAAAACCGCAGTCGATAAGATCGATATCGATTCCCCTAATTGGACGTTTGTAGCATCTCGTCTCTTTTTATATGACCTTTACCACCGTGTAAACGGTTTTACCGGCTACGGCTCTTTGCAGAGTTATTTTGAGCGTGGCGAAGCCGAAGGGCGTATCTTACTCGGTCTGCGAGATAAATTCGATTTGGCGGAGTTAGATACGTACATCGTTCCTGAACGTGATTTGGAATTTAACTACCTCGGCGTTAAAACATTGTATGACCGTTATTTGATCAAAGATCGCCAAGGCGATCCGATCGAGCTTCCTCAGCATATGTTTATGGCAGTTGCTATGTTCTTGGCACAAAATGAGAGCGATCGTCAGGGGTGGGCGAAAAAGTTCTATGACATGATGTCTAAATTTGAAGTGATGATGGCAACCCCTACTCTCTCCAATGCCCGCACAAACCGTCATCAGCTTAGCTCATGTTACATCGGTTCTGCGCCGGATAATATCGAAGGTATTTTTGATGCCTATAAAGAGATGGCATTGCTTTCTAAATTCGGCGGAGGGATCGGCTGGGATTGGACGCAGGTTCGTGCTATGGGTTCATTCATCGACGGTCATAAAAATGCCGCCGGCGGAACCGTACCGTTCTTGAAAATTACCAACGATATCGCTATCGCAGTCGATCAGCTCGGAACGCGTAAAGGGGCTATCGCCGTTTATCTCGAGCCGTGGCACATGGACGTCAAAGATTTCCTCGATGTGAAGAAAAACTCAGGAGAAGAGCGCCGACGTGCTCATGACTTGTTCCCGGCGCTATGGATCAACGATATGTTTATGAAGCGTGTCGTTGAAGACGGTATCTGGACGATGTTCGATCCGTTTGATGTCAAAGAGCTCAGTGAGCTTTACGGTGATGCGTTTGAGAAACGTTACCTCGAACTTGAACAAGATCCGAATGTGATTAAAGAGCATACCAAAGCGAAAGATCTTTGGAAAAAGATCTTGACCTCGTATTTTGAGACAGGAAGTCCGTTCCTATGTTTCAAAGACAGTGCGAACCGTGCCAATCCGAATGATCATTTCGGAATTATCCGCAGTTCGAATCTTTGTACCGAAATTTTCCAAAATACGCAGCCGAATCACTATTTGATTAAAATTAAATATGAAGACGGCTCGTTTGTCACGTTCGAAGAAGATGAGATCGTTAAAGTGGACAGCGGGATCGAAAAACCGGCGAACAAAGTTACGGCACTTGATTCTCTCGGAGGACGTCCGATCTACATCGTCGAAAAAGAGAAAGTAGACGGTGCGACGGCGGTATGTAACCTCGCGTCGGTGAACCTCTCACGTGTTCACACCAAAGAGGATATCGACCGTATCGTTCCGGTTGCGATTCGTGCCCTCGATAATGTTATCGACTTGAACTTCTATCCGTTGGAAAAAGTCAAACGGACCAACCTCCGTAGCCGTGCGATCGGTTTGGGTGTGATGGGTGAAGCGCAGATGCTCGCGGAGAACCGCATCGTATGGGGAAGTCAGGAACACTTCGATAAAGTCGATGAAGTGATGGAAGCGGTGAGCTATAACGCGATTCTCGCTTCGTCGAACCTTGCGGTCGAAAAAGGGTCTTACGCCGAGTATGAGGGTTCCAAATGGAGCCGTGGAATACTCCCGATGGATCATGCAACGGCAGAGGTGCAAAACCTTGTCGATCGCGGCGGATTGTTTGCACCGAATTATGAGTGGGACGAGCTTCGTGAAACGATTAAAAAACAGGGGATGCGTAATGGCTACCTGATGGCGATCGCTCCGACAAGCTCGATCTCGATCCTCACGGGGACAACGCAGACGATTGAGCCGATCTACAAACGCAAATGGTTTGAAGAGAATCTCTCAGGTCTTATTCCGGTCGTTGCACCGAAACTCAGTCCTGAGACGTGGGGGTACTACACTCCGGCGTATGATCTCGATCAAACGATCCTCGTCAAAGCGGCGGCTATCCGTCAGAAATGGATCGATCAGGGGCAAAGTCTCAATATCTTTATTACCCTCGATCGTGCCAGCGGTAAATATCTCAACGATATCTACATGCTCGCATGGAAACTGGGTCTCAAATCGACCTACTATCTCCGCTCACAATCACCGGAGCAAAAGCAAGATACGGCAGACCGCTCGATGGAGTGTGAAGGGTGCCAATAAAGCCCCTGAGCGCCTCAACGCTCAAAAACCTGCTCGATCGCATCGATAATGCCTCTCAGGGGCAAATCCACTCTCTGACCCCACTCTCCCCTACTTCGATAGAAATTCGCTTCAGTGTTCAGGACATCGCGCGCGGTTATGACTGGATCGATGTGCTGTTTCGACTCGAGGGTGTGAATGATGCCAAACTCGTGAGCGATAATGTTCTACGTGGTTTGGATATGTCTGAGGGGATAACGGTGGAGCTAACGCCTAACAGCGCTGCGTTAGCGATCGGCAGTTACAGCGGACGTTGTGATGAGGCGCCGTTTTATATCCTCGGAACCTCACTCGGATACGAAGAACTCCCCTTTAGCGGGTAAGTGATATTGTCATTGCGGACTTGATCCGCAATCTAAGATCCTGAATCGAGTTCAAGATGACGAAATACTATCTTTTTGACTCGAATGAAGTAATTCATTCACGCACGATTCGATCATCGTATAAACATGCTCAAACCCTTCAAAACCGTTAAAAAAGTACGGATCGGGTACATCCGCCCCATTATGTCCGTAATCGCCTAATTTCACCAAATTCTGACATCCTAATGCTTTGAGATCGCGATAGTTGGATGAATCGAGCGCGACGATCAGATCAAAGGCGTTGAAATCGGCTTTTTTCACCTGACGGGCACGAATAGGTGAAATATCGATACCGTGATTACGGGCGACGGTAACGGAGTGTTCACACGGTGCCTCTCCCACATGTGAACCCCCTGTCCCCGCTGAATCAACCGCTATAGTGTGAGCGCCCTCTTCTATCAGCTTTCTCGCAACACCTTCTGCGATCGGTGAGCGGCAGATATTGCCGAGACAGACGAAGAGGATCGATTTCATGATATGAGCCTTATGATTTTTTCCATATTTTAACCAAATAATTATTGTTGCCTATCAGATCAGATCTATTGACAATAAATATTTTGTCAGATAAAATGACAATAAATATTTTGTCAAGGAGCTTGGAATGCAATTATGTGTCGGACAAGTAGCGCGTGCAGAACAGTTTTGGCCAAGAGATACGGAGATAAATCGTATTTGGGACACGATTGAATCAGGCGGGCATATTTTGATAGCGGCTCCTAGACGTGTTGGAAAAACATCTGTTATGTATAAAATTTACGACGAGCCTCGTGAGGGGTATGTTGTCGCATTTGTCGATGTTGAATCGGCGGATAATGAACATGAATTTTGGCATAAGCTTTTTAATACCCTTACCAGCGAGACATTTATCGGTCAAACACACCGTTATACAGCAAAATTTACGGCATCTTTGCGGGAGTTAGCTGGAAAAGTCAAAAAAGTTTCGACATCAGGGATTGAATTCGGTGATGGGAAAACATTGGATTATGCAGCAGCATTTGAAAAATTTGTAACAGAATTACAAATAGATAGAAAACTCATAATCATGGTAGATGAGTTTGCTCAAGCGGTAGAGAATATTATTAAATACCAAAGTAAAGAGCAAGCCGAATCATTTTTACGAACGGCACGGAGCTTACGACAGAATCCTAAGATATTGGAAAAAGTAACGTTTATATATGCAGGTTCCATTGGATTAGAAAGTGTGGTCGCAAGAATCGGTGCGACGAAATCGATCAATGATCTTAACAGTATAAAAATACCTCCTTTGGTGTTTGAGGATGCTTTTGCATTCACTCGTGCTTTATGTAAAGAGATAGAAGCAGATGATAAAGCTATTACGTATTTGTTAGAGAAAATTGAGTGGCTGATCCCTTTTTATATTCAGCTTATTATCCAAGAGACAAACAAAGAGATGCTTTCTCGTGAAAGTGTAGATGGTGCTATTACAGCGGCTCTACAGCATAAAAACCATTTTGAACACTGGAAAAGCAAACTCAAAGAGGCATTTGAACCCTCAGGTTATAACTTTGCTAAAGAGGTTCTGAATATCATTTCTGACAAGCAGACGATTAAATCATCTGCTATTACTAACCTGATTTCAAAGCATAATTTAGATCACGATATAGCTAAAGAGATTGTCCATACGCTAGTGTATGATGGCTATATCAATAACAATGATGACCCGAAAACATACCGTTTTAACTCCCCAATTTTACGAATGTGGTGGTATAGCAATGTCGCTAACTAATTACTCACGCTACAAATACACCCCCGATGAGATGGAAGAGCGAGAGTTTTTATCGCGCTTTGTCGTCCGAACGGACATATTTAACGATATATTCGAAGATATAAAATCAGCCAACAATACGGTACCGCAACAGCACTACATTATCATTGGTCAGCGGGGACAGGGGAAAACGACGTTATTGCGAAAGGTATTGATCGAGGTGAAAAATTCTCCCGAACTCTCGGAGCGTATTGTACCCGTCAAATTTTCCGAAGAGCAGTATCAAATCCGTTCCCTTAGCCGACTATGGGAAGAGGTTGCCGATTATCTCCAAAGCATCTATCCAGATGTCTTCCCCGATATACTGGACAAAATGGAAGGGCATTTCGACGATGAGGATTATGAGCTAAAGAGCTTCAATCTCTTTGAAGACACCGTTATGCAATCGGAGAAAAAACTGCTGTTGCTGATCGATAATATCGATGAACTAATAGATAAACTAAGCATCAAAGAACAGCGCAGACTACGTGAAATTTTGCTCAGTTCATCATCGATCCGTATCATCGGCGGCTCCACCGATATGTTGGAGCAACACCACAAATACGATAAACCGTTTTACCAGTTTTTCAAGATCATCAAACTGCGCGGGTTTAACGAATCCGAAGCGCATACGTTTCTCCGTGCTATTGCCAAAGAGGATCAAAAAGAGCAGATAGAGACTCTCATCCGAACTAATCCCGCACGGATCGAAACGCTGAGACGGCTGACGGGAGGTGTGCCGCGAACACTTGTTATGCTGTTTGATATTTTGATGGATGACGGAGGGGATGCCTTTGATGATCTCCTCAAAATCCTCGATGAGGTGACACCTCTCTATAAACACCGGATGGATGATTTGCCTCCGCAGTTGCAGGAAATTGTTCACACCATCGCAATGAATTGGGATGGTATGCTCACCCGCGAGGTTGCTAAAAAGACGAAACTGGAGAGCAAAGCGATTTCCTCACAGCTCAAACAACTCGAAAAATACGAGATCGTCGAATCCGAATCGATAGGAAAAAACAAGATTTACAAGATCAAAGAGCGATTTTTTAATATCTGGTATCTGATGCGCTACGGGCGGAAAAAAGATCGTCAACGTGTCGAATGGCTCGTGAAGTTTTTGGAATCATGGTATTCGAAAGAGGAGCTGGAAGAACGGGCGAAAAGACTTATCGATTCGTTACAAACAACTGAAGTTAGTCCAAATCATGCGTATCATATGACAGAAGCACTAAGTCATGCTGGAATTAGTATTGAACTTGAACACCTATTGAAAATGGAAGCAAGCAAATTTTTACAAGCAAAACAATCGCAATTTGTACAAGAACTTACACCATCAGATTTTGCGATGGCTAAAAACATTAATCAACTTATCAAAAGAGATAAAATAGATGAAGCACTGATACTTTTGAAACAATTAAAAGACAAGAATGAATTATCTCAGAGCCTATATAAGTCTATTTCTATGCAACAAAAAATATTGGCACAAATTAAAAACATTCATGTTCTTTCTGATCAAATAGTAAATTTCAATGACAAAACACAGTGTATTAAAGATTTATACGAATTAGATATTATAAAGCAGAATGAAAATGATCCAACTCTTTGGCTCATAATATCGCTTATAGAACTCAAATGTGAGGATTATCAACGAAGCTTTTCTAATTTCTCAAGATGGCTTAGTACAGAAGATGGAAAAATTTTAGAAAAAATAAATCAAGAGTATTTGTTAACACTCATTGCTAAAGAGCAATACTACCAAGCCAAGAGGTTCTTTGAAATGGAAGTGTATGGTTTTAAAGACATTTATAAACCAATTTGGTATGCACTAATGCACTTGATGGGAGAGGATGAAGAATACAAAAAGATGGGGAGCGAACTCACCGAGAGTGTGAACGAAGTGTTGGAGCGGATTCAGGAGGATGAGGAGAAATACGGAAATTTATAATTTCTCCAACAAACAGATAAAGAACCCATCAATCGTATCGGTCGGCAAAATACGGACGGCGTTTTGTATCCGTTCATCATAAATTTCTTTTCCCCAGCGCGTCAGAGGCTTTTGGACGTTATCGAAGGGCAATCTGAGGGGTATGGTCTTTAAACGGTCTCCATGGCGCTCTAAGAGGTGCTGAAGGGGGCTTTCATTCTCTTCGGGGGAAAACGAACAGGTACTATAGAGCAATTTGCCCCCCGGTTTGAGGGCATCGAACGCCGAGAGCAATAATCGGCGTTGGAGTTTGGAGGTCTCTTTGACTTTGTGGACACTCCAATAGCTCATCGATTTGGGTTCATGCGTTTTGAAACGTGCTTCGGAGGAACACGGCGCATCGAGCAAGATTCGGTCAAACATTTCAGGGCATTTTTTCCCGACACTGCGGCCATCGGTCATGTAAGTGTGGGCGTTGGTTACCCCTTGGTGTTTGAGATTATCGCAGAGGCGGAAAAAGCGCTCACGCTGAAGCTCTACGGCGGAGAGCCATCCGGTATTCTCCATCATACCTGCCAGCATCAGAGTTTTACCCCCGGGTGCGGCGGCGAGATCGAGGACGGTCTCCTCGGGTTCAGGCGCGAGTAAAACAGGGGCGATCATCGAGGAGAGGTTTTGGATGTAGAGATGCCCGTCATAAAAAGCAGAGGTTTGGGTGAGACGGAGTTTATCCTCCGGAGCGATGCGATAAACGCCCGATAAGATCTCCCACCCTACCCGCTCGTAAGGGATCCCTTCGTGTTCCAGCTCGGCTTCGAGTGCTTCAGGTGAGGTTTTTAGAGGGTTAAAACGAAACGTGACCCGTTTGGGTGCATCAAAGGTTTTGACGATCGTATCAAACCGTTCCTGCGGAACAATTTTCTCTAAACGCTCACGAAAGGCTTCCGGGAGACTCATTTGCGCACCACTCCGTTAAGTACCGGGACAAAATCGCACACTTCGAGGGTATCTTCATGGATGACACCGCCTTGCTTCGTGAAACGGGTAATCACCTGTTCGCGTCCTTTATCGATCGGAGCGATCAAGATTCCCCCCTCCGCTAACTGATGAAAGAGTTTTTGGGGGATGATGCGTGCGGATGCTGAGAACAAAATCCGGTCATAAGGTGCGTATTGTTCCCATCCGTTTTGACCATCATCGGTACGGGTGTGAATGTTGCCGAGGCGCAAATGGCGAAAACGCTCTTTGGCTTCCAAAAGGAGCGATTCGATCCGCTCGATCGTAAAAACGCGGCGAAAAACGTGAGAAAGAACGGCCGCCTGATAGCCGCTTCCGCATCCGATTTCGAGGACGCTGTCGCACCCTTCGGGGCTTAGATATTGGGTCATTTTTGCGACCGTCAGCGGTGAGGAGATGTACTGTTGTGCGCCGATCGGGAGCGCATCGAGACGGTAGGCGTTATGGCGCATCGCCAGTGGGACAAACTCTTCTCGATTCGTGTTGATAATAGCGGTTTTGATAACAGGGCGCAGAGGAAACTTTTTGGTAATCTCTTCAGCCATACGGGTTGTTTTAATTGCGGTTATTTTATCGATGCTCATTGTATTCCTATGTTGAGGTAGCGTCGCATGGACTCTACGGTACGGCTTTCATAATGGGATGTTAGTATTTCGGAGCCGTTATTGCGTATCTCTCCGCCAAAAGGGGTGATAATACCGCTCATGGCGCTGGTATCGGTATTATCTGCGTCAGAAGCGATAACGTAGCACTGGTTTATTACGGCGAGTGCGTTGGTAAGGGTAACGAAATGCTCACTGCGCAGTTTTCCCCATTGAGCAGGGATGGCAATAATATCGCACCCTTCTAACTGTTGCCAAAGGCTCTTGAAGCGGAGTTCAAAGCAGATGAGAATCCCGATTTTGATCCCCTCAAAGAGAAATGGGACGATCCCCTCTTCTCTTCCGGCTTCAAAATAGTTATGTTCGTTTCCCAGTGCGAAAAGTTTTGCTTTTGGTTGGGTGTAGAGAATTTGGGAGTTATGGAGGGCGTAGGCGATGTTGTAAAATTTCCCGCCCTTTTTGGTAATCGCGGTAAAGATCAAAAGACGATTGCCAACAGATGTGAGGAGTTTTTCGAGTGCCGTTTCGGTAAATTGTGCCGCTTCTTCAAATCGGTCATACGCAAAACCGCTCAAGACTACTTCGGGAGCGACAATAATGGCATCTTGCGGGGATTGATCGATGAGTGATTCGAGACGCTCTAGATTTTTAACAAAATCTTCACTTGTCTCAAAGCACAGCGAGACGATGGGACGGGTTTTAGAAGTCGTCAAAACTGAGACTTCCTTTGGAGTAGTTGGTTACTGTCCCCTCGAAGAAGTTGGTTTTTTGGTCGTTAAATTTAGAGAAATCATCGACCCATTTGATCGGGTTAGCAACGTTGTAGAGAGGTTTCATTCCCACAGCTGTAAGACGGTTATCGGCAAGATGTTGAATATATTGTTCCACGATTTCGTTTGTTAGCCCCAAAATTTGTCCTTGGGTAATGTATTGTCCCCATGCGACTTCCAGTTCAACCGCTTTGCGGAACATATCATAAACTTCTTCGAGCAATTCTTCCGTGAAGAGATCGCTACGCTCGCGTCGGAGGGTGTTGATGATGTTTTGGAATAAGACGAGATGGGTCACTTCATCGCGTTGGATAAAGCGGATCATCTGTGCGGAACCGAGCATTTTCCCTGAACGGGCGAGGGTGTAGATGTAGGTAAATCCGCTGTAAAAATAGATCCCTTCCAAAATCTGGTTTGCGAAACACGCTTTGACAAAAGCACTCTCTGATGGATCGTTAGCAAGATCGTTATAACGTGCGGCGATGGAGTCATTTTTGGTTTTGAGCATCATATCACGACGCCAGAGATCGTAAATCTCTTCAGAGTTTTGGCTGATCGAATCGACCATAACGGCGTAACTTTGAGAGTGAAGTGCCTCTTCAAAACTTTGGCGTACCAAAATGAGGTTTACTTCAGGGGCAGTGACGTAGGGATTCACGTTATCCATCAGGTTGTTGGTTTGGAGGCTGTCCATGAAAATGAGCTGGGAGAGAGCCTTGTCGTAGGCCGTTTTTTCCATCTCGGTGAGGTATTTGTAGTCTACCGCATCACGGGTCATGTCGACCTCTTTAGGGAACCATGTGTTGTTGAGCATCATCTCCCAGAGGTTATAGGCCCATTGATATTTGATGTTATTGAGTTCGAAAATGCCGGTAGGATTTCCGCCGAAAATCTGGCGATCGTTTACATGTTCGGTGGAGGTTGGATTGTAAATTTGTTTACGCTTCATTTCGGCTATCCCTGTGTGCAGATAAAGTAGATGATTATGTCGAAAACTAGATTTAAGTAGGCTAAAAGTAGGGAAGATATTTTTGGAAAAACGTTTCAAGCCATTATCTGATGATAAAGGTTTAGCCCTCGGTTGAAGTATTACCGCTGTTATTGACGTAAGCCGTAATGTTCTGAGAACGTTGAGCCTCTTTGGAAATGCTTTTATAATCTTGGAGTGAGAGGGCGGTAGCACTGTAACTCTCGTCGTTTTGATACATAGCGGATGATTTGATAAAAACATCTGTTTGCTCTTGTTCTGATTTGGCACCCACAATCTCAGTGCTATTTTTTTGTTGTTGATCGAGCTGTTCTTGGGTATTTTGGGTTTGTTCTTTTATCATCGCAGGATCGGGGCGTCCTACTTGCATCGGTTGTGAATAAGGAGTTTGAAAGATATAGGAACTAACTTGCATCCTAAGCCTCCGTTTTTGGTCTATTTTCCACAACTTTACTCCCGAAAAACAAAAAAAATGATTAAGTTTTCGGGTTATTTTTTTCGATCCTAAAGGATTTGTTTTTTAATCCGCTATCTTGAAAAAACATTTGTGATACAATAATTTATTATGATTTGAATGTATGATTTTTTTGGGAGAACAATATGGTTAAGCCGGCACTAAAATGGATCGGAGGAGTCGTTGCCCTATACGCTGTCATAGGGTTTTTCGCTGTTCCGTATGCAATCAAAAATATGGTTCCCGATAAGGTTTCAGAAGCTACAAAAGGGGGGATTTTTTCGGTCGAATCCGCCGCTTTTAACCCCTTTACCTTTCACCTAACGTTGAAAAATCTTGCCTTCAAAACCCCTCAAAAACATGACCTGTTCGCGCTTGGGCGTTTATCACTCAATGTAGACCCTCTCGCGTATCTTTGGCGTGGGGGATGGGTTGTGAATGAGGTTACGTTAAGTGAACCGCATATCGCGCTCCATCGTGATGAAAGAGGGGATTTTAATTTCAAATGGCTTACTGAACTGGGTAGCGATGAACCTAAAGCTGAAAAATCTTCTGAACCGATAGGGCTTATCATCAAGCACTTCGGATTAAAAAACGGGACGTTGAACTATCGCGATTATGCCGAAGGGAAAGCGTACACGCTCGATTTGGGTCCTGTCGGATTTAATCTCGATAATATTGATTTACGAGATCTCTCCAGTGCGGAGGGGAAAATGCGCCTTTATGCGACAATCAATGAGGGGGGATTTATCGATCTAAGCGGTAAAGTCGATGCTCTGTCTCCGCTGAAAATCGGTGGAAGTATGGCGTTTGATTCAGGAAAACTCTATACGCCGTGGCGCTATTTTAAAGAGAAGTTTCCGATCGAAGTGGCGGATGGTTCCGCTGCATTCGGATTTGATTACCGATTTGACAGCAGTGATGTGAATGCGACCGAACTCTCAAAACTCCATTTTGAAATCGATAAACTCCGCATCATCCCCAAAGGGGAACAGCGTAATCTCTTTACCCTCTCAACGCTTCGGCTCAATGATGGGAACGTGCAGCCGCTTAAGAAGGTATTTAACGCACGTTCCCTCATACTGGATGGAATCAATCTCTCGGCCGAGCGCTCCGGAGAGGGGAAAATCGATTGGCTGAGCTATCTTGAAGCCATTCAAAAAGCATTTCCAAAAGATGAAAACGAAACGGAGAGTGAGCCATGGACCTTTGCCCTTGGGGGTGTAGCCGTTGAAAACGCCGTGGTGCAGTGGAGTGACAACGCTCCGAGAGAACCTTATCGGGCAGTGTTGAGTAATCTTCGTCTCCACAGCGGGAGTGTTTCGAGTGATACAAAAGCGCTTCTAAAGCTCTCGCTTGCAACCGATGCGTTGCGGATAACCCGCCAGAGGGATGAGGCACTTGCGATGGGATTAGAGGCAATTGCAGTTGATGGGATCGAGCTTGATCGTGCCGGAAAATTTGCAACGGTTCAAAAACTCTCTCTTGACGGAGCCAGTGTCGCGCTGAAACGTCTCTCAGATGGTTCTATCGATCTTTCGCGATACGCGTATGCATCGTCCGCACCTGCAGAACGCTCGAGTGAGGCACCGTGGGGGTACCGGGTGGGTGAGATTGATCTAAGCAACGGATCGGTAGCGTTTATCGATGAGGTACCGAAACGTCGTGTCTCGCTGAATCTCGATCAACTCCATCTGAATCTCAAAGGATTTGAAAGTGACCCAACCCGTAAAAACGATCTGATTTTCTCCACCCGTATCAATCAAAAAAGCTCTCTGGAGCTTAGTGGGGGGGTGATACGCTCTTCCTTGAGCGCTCACGGGAAGGTGAACGTAAAAGCGCTGGACGTAACGTTGGTGGATCCGTATATCGAACCGAGCACCTATGCCTCCCTGCGTCGTGGAACACTCTCGGTAGCTGCTGATTATGATTATAATCCGTCTAAAACGGGTTTCAGAGGAAAAGTGGCATTGGAAGATTGGGTCGTCAATGATACCCGGGATGATTCGGTGCTGCTTGGATGGGAGAGCATCGGTGCCACACCGTTCGTCTATACTTACCCGGCCAATCAGCTGCGGATTAATCAACTGGCAATTGATGGGCTCTATACTAATGCGCTGATTGATGCGAAAAAAGTGTTGAACTACTCGACATTGAGTAAAAAGAGCGAATCGGAATCCAATGCAACGAAAACATCGGGGAATCCTTTTGGAATCGATATTGTCAAACTTCTTCTTCGCGGCAGTAGCGCCACCTTTAGCGATCTATCGCTCCCTTTGCCGTTTAAAACGTATATACACGATTTAGAAGGCTCAGTTCTTGGGATTTCAACCACAAAAGATGTCAGAACGTTTGTGAAACTGCGCGGAGGAGTCGATCAGTACGGATTAGCCAAGATCGATGGAAGTTTAAACACCAAAGCACCCAAAAAATTCACCGATATCAAAGTAGCGTTCGATAATCTCGAACTCAAAGGGTACACTCCGTACTCGCTTGAATTTTTAGGTTACAAGATCGATGGAGGGAAGCTCTTTTTGGACCTTGGGTATAAGATTGACGAAGGGAAACTAAACAGTGCCAATCGAGTTGTCATCAAACAAATCGAATTGGGAGCCGAAAAAGAGGGAGGATCGCCGTGGCCTCTGCGTTTTGTTGTGGCATTGCTCGAAGACAGTGAGGGTATCATTGATATCGATCTCCCCATCGAGGGGGATGTGAATAACCCTGACTTTAAATACGGCAAAGTAGTATGGCAGGTGATCGGAAATCTCTTTACCAAAGCGGTCACTTCACCGTTTAGACTCTTAGGCTCTATGCTGGGAATCGAGAGCGATAAGCTCTCCTCTATCGATTTTGAAGCGGGTTCTGCGACTCTCTTGCCGCCGCAGGTTGAAAAACTCGATCAGATTATTACAATGCTTTCCAAACGTCCTAAATTGTCGCTCAATGTGTACGGCGGATGGGATGAGGTACAGGATACGCATGCCCTAAAAGCGAAAAAATTGGTTCAAGCGACGTTGAAACGCAATAAAGATCTGAAAATCGATTCGGTACAGGCAATCAGTCTTGAATTACTCGAAGATATGGCAGAGGAATCATTGGATAAAAAAGAGCTCAAAGCTCTCAGAGCTTCTCTCAAAGAGAAATATCCCGAAGAGGCGGCCTATGTTCGCCATTATTCTGCGGCACTCATCGAAAAGCTGATCCCTCTGCAGCCGTTGAGCTCACAAGAGCTTCAAGGTATAGCACAGCAGCGTGCACAGATAATCCGAGCTCATTTGATCAAAACTCCGGGGTTTGAAAAACGCCTATTTATCAAAGAGAGTGAAGGGATAAAAGGGGAGAATGCGGATGCCGTTCCAATACGTTTAGAGATCGTTGTTCCGTAAGATTTTGAGAATTTTGTGATTCATCCTATAATGTCATATTTACTTTGAAGAAATCTTCCGCATTAATGCGGAAAGCTTTAGGGGATTGCAAAGGACATAAGTGTCCTTGCGACTTTGGCAGGCTTTGCCCGCTAAAGTGTATTACTTACAGGAGTTATTATGCCGTTTTCACCCGCAAAGCGAAAAGACACCCTAAGCGGTATTCTTTTTGTTGCAATATTTGCTGCTGCTGCGACGATGATCGCCGATTTGGCAGTTGTTAAAAATCTCGGGATATCCCCTCTTGTTGTGGGGATTGTTCTGGGGATATTTTTTGCCAATACCCTTCATAATCGTATCCCTTCCGTATGGGAAGGGGGAATTACATTCTCGGGTAAAAAAATCCTCCGTTTCGCTATCGTTTTTTACGGATTCCGTATTACGTTTCAGCAAATCGCTGAAGTCGGGATGGAGGGGTTTATGGTGTCGCTTATTATGCTCGCTACTACGTTTATCCTCGGAACTTATTTGGGACAAAAGATTTTTAAAATGGATCGGGATACCTCTATGTTAACCGCTGCAGGAGCATCGGTGTGCGGTGCAGCGGCAGTTTTGGCAACCGAGCCGGTCCTCAAATCCGAAGAGCATAAAGCGGCAATTGCCGTATCGATGGTTGTACTGTTCGGAACAATCGCAATGTTTCTTTATCCTGCCCTCTACAGTGCAGGGGTGTTTGCGGGGATGGACGATAAGACGTTCGGTATCTTTGTCGGCGGGACAATCCATGAAGTGGCACAAGTTGTTGCGGTCGGTGGAGCGTATGGTAAAGATGCGGCAGATGCGGCGGTGATCGTTAAGATGACCCGTGTTATCATGATTGCTCCGATGCTGATCGTACTGGGAATTTATCTCTCGTATGCCGCTAAAAAAAGCGGCAGTGCAGGGGGAGGCGTAAAGCTCGTGATTCCATGGTTCGCCGTTTATTTTGTCGGTATGGCTGGTGTCAACTCATTATTACAGCAATACTCTCTTGAGCATGTGGGAGAATCGATTGCAACATTTATCGCTTCTGCCGTTGAGAATATTAATCTGATTGATACATTCCTTTTAACCATGGCGATGACGGCGTTGGGTATGGGGACACGTTTTGCGAAATTTAAAGGGTTGGGGCTCGCTCCGCTTTATACGGCGGGAGCGATGTTCGGATGGCTTCTTGTCGGCGGATATTTTATTACGATGTGGGTAGTGGCTGCATTTTAATGAGCTTCTACTTTTCAAACAGATAATGATTGCGTAGAAGCTTTTCAATAGCTTCCGCCATCTTTTGGTAACCTTGCGCATTGGGATGGATGTAGTCACTTTTGTAGCGGTTGTCATGAAGAATATCAGCAAGAATATCCTCTTCAATTGCTAAGTGGTATGTTTCGGCTAGTTCGTCGTAAAGAGGGGGCGGTGTGAGTTGAAGAATCCCGAATTGCGGAACGGAGATTAAAATGACGTCGATATTCTGAGATTGCGCCAATCGGATCATTTGCTCCAGATTTGTACGCAGTTTTTGCATATCTTGTTTTTTAAGAATGTCATTTCCTCCGTGGCAGAGAAGCAAAATCTTTGGCTTATACTCTTGAAGTAGTGAAGGGAGCCGTTTGAGGCCCTCTCCGGAAGATTCACCCGAAATACCCCCGTTGATCACCTTACGCCCTAAAAGTTCTTCTAAACGTGCGGGGTAGCTCTCCGTGGGATCAGCTCCGTACCCGTAGGTGAGACTGTCTCCAAAAGCGAGCAGTACGGCTTCTTTTTCGATACGTTTGTTAGCTCCTTCAGGCGAACTATAATAGCGATTAAATAAGAAGCTCCCGATCAGTAATATGGCTACAATCGCATAGATTCTGTTTAATGTCATATTCAGCGCTTCCGATAGCTCAATGCTTCCAGTAAATGAGCTTTCTCTATATCTTTTTCTCCCTCTATATCGGCAATTGTCCGAGCCACTTTGAGAACACGACTCACCGCTCGAAACGATAATCCGAATCTCCCTATCGCCTGATCGATTAGCTGTTGCGTTTCATCGTTCAAAGGACAGTATCGGGCAATCTCCGCATCATTCAACGCACCGTTCAATCTCTCTTGCCCCCGCTCTTTTTGACGTAAAAAAGCTTGGCGTACTTTGGTGTGAAGCTGATGTGAGCTAATACTCGATTTATCCTCTGCACTTACGGCGTGCATTTGTACATACAGATCAATACGATCTAAAAAAGGGTCGGAGAGACGAGATTTGTAGCGGTTGATTTCGAGATCGCTGCATCGGCAGGCGGTAGTAGCGCTAAAGAGATTACCGCAAGGGCAGGGGTTCATAGCCGCTACAAAGAGGAAATTGGCATCATAAGTGACTTTGGTATTAACACGAGAGATACGGATATGACGGTCCTCTAGCGGTTCTCTGAGTGCTTCAAGGACGGTTTTCGAAAAGTGTGGAAGCTCATCGAAGAATAAAATGCCCCCATGAGCCAACCCTACCTCTCCAATCTGCGCTTTATGGGTTCCCCCGCCGAAGATACTCGCCCCAGTACTGGAGTGGTGAGGGGAGCGAAAGGGGCGTGAGGGGGTAAAGGACGGCTCTTTTCCCTCCAGTATTTCGAGTTTGGCACATTCGAGTATCTCGTTGTTATGGAGGGGTGGCATAATGTGTACGAGCCGTTTAGCGATCATTGATTTCCCGCTCCCCGGAGAACCCTCCAAGAGGAGATTATGCATTCCGGCCGCCGCTATCAGGGCAGAGCGTTTGGCGTGTTCTTGCCCTTTTATCTCTATAAAATCGAGGGGATAGTGTTGGTGAAAATAGTAGCTTTTTTCGTTGTGGATCAAGTGATCAAAATCGAAAGTACTCAGATGCGCTTTTGCTTCAGGGAGCGTGTCTGAACGCAACAGATTGAGGGTGTCAGTCAGGGTATCGACTCCATAAAAGGTGATGTTAGGGATTTTAGAGAGTTTCGGAAGGCTCACGTTGGGGACGATGGCACGAGTGATGGCTCCTTGGTTGGCGAGGGAGAGGATGATGGGGTAGAGGAGGGTGTTTTCGGTGACACTACCATCCAGCCCGAGTTCTCCAAATACATACCATTCCGACAAATCTCCCTCAAAATTACCCAGTGCTATCAGTGCAGCGATAGGGAGATCGAAATGTGATCCCTCTTTGCGCAGATCGCTGGGGGCGAGGTTGATGGTGAGCCGTTTAGGTGGGAACGTAAAGTCATTGCTTAAAAGAGCTGATTTGACACGCTCTTTGGACTCAGTGATGGCGGTGTTTGCCATGCCGACGATACTAAAAGCAGGCAGCCCTTTGGTCGCAGTGAATTGTACTTCGACGCTCTCAGCGTCAATCCCCTCAAATGTAGCACACCGTAATTGTTTCATGGATAGTCCAGAATATTATTTAACGGATATTGTAGCAAATAGGTGAGAGCAAGCGATAAATATTGCAAAACGCAATATTTATCTAAGCGTTATTTTTTCTCTTTGAGGGCTTTTTTATACTCTTTTTCGAATTTCTTGCGGCGGTTATAGGTGAGCTTTTCGATGAAAAGTTTTCCCTCTAAATGATCAATTTCATGCTGAATGGCGATGGCTAAAAGCTCATTAGCCTCTAAGGTACATGGTTCTCCATGGCGGTTCTGATACTGTAGCATGAGGGTTTCAAAGCGTTCAACATCTTCATAAAAACCGGGGACGCTTAGACACCCCTCCTGATAGAGGACATTTCCTTTGGGATCATGAATGACGGGATTAATAATCTCAATAAGATTCTCTTTGCTTTGTTCTCCCTCTTCATCGGGGATACAGAGAATCAGTGCACGGATGGGATTGGCTACCTGAATAGCCGCTAGTCCGATACCGTTGGAGCTCATCATGGTCTCAAACATATCATCCAAAAAACGGTGGAGAAGATCGTCGAAATTGACCACTGCAGATGAGCGGACTTTGAGTTGTTTGTTCGGATAGGTAATAATCGGGAGAATCATGGGGGCCTTACTGATTGCAAACCATATAACGAGCTGAGGAATCCTGATCTGCCGCTTCCATAGCATTAAGCGTGCAAACGAGAGTTTGATCAACTCCGATAGATGCTTTGAGCTCTGCGACACCGATGGCGATACGCAATTGAATTTCCTGCTCAGCGAGGAAAAAATTACTGGAGGCTACAAGGTCGTAAAGCCGCTCAGAAGCCCGTTTGGCACTTTCGATATCGGTATGTTTGAGGACCATTGCAAAAACGCCCTCACCAAAATGTGCAACGATGTCACTGCGTCTGGAAGTTTTAAGGAGCAAGCGCGCAACGGTGCGAATCATAAGCTGCTGCGCTTTTTCGCTTTGCATCGTATTTGCCGTCTCTTGGGAGAGGCGGACAAAAATCAGGGAACTTTTGTGTTTAAACTCATCGATGAGATTACGTTCTTGCTCAAGCTTGGCAATAAGGTAACGTTTGTTGTAGACACCGTACTGATTATCAAAAATGGTCTCATTTTCTACTTGCTTGACGATGGTAGCGGTCTCTTCATAAATGCTTTTCATGTGGGTTACTTGTTTTTTCAAGATACCGCTGAGTTTACTGACGTCGTTTCCTAAAGATGCTATGAGATCGTTCGCCCCGGCTAGTGAGGGGATGTTTTTGATCTCTTCGCCCCGTTTTTCCAAAATTTTCTCCATCAAAGAGATGTTTTTGTAGAGTGTTGCACTGAGCTGTAAAATACTTTTGACCGAGGAGAAACCTTGTTTGAGGGTTTTTTCAAGGGCTATACTCTTATCGCTTTGATCATCTTCTTCAAACTCGAGAATTGATCCGATCTGGCGGCGTAAGCTTTCGCTTTTCTCATCCAAGATACGATCAAAATAGAGGGCAAAATTATTGGGGGTCGGGGGGAGATTATCGGAGATAAGGGCGGTTAAAACTTCTTTGGAAAAAATTTCAAGATCACTGGTGGGATCGCCAAGTGATCCGGCACTGATGGAGTCTCCCTCCATCGTGTTTTTTTGGCGTTGTGAGCGTTTTAGATCACCAAGACTCGCCATATTTTAGCCTTTACTTCTCTTCTTTTTCTTTTTGGATCAATACTTCATCAATGATACCATATTCTACACCTTCTGCGGCTGACATAAAATTATCACGATCGGTATCTTTTTCGAGTTTTTTGATACTTTGTCCGCAGTTCTTTGCCAAAATCTCATTGAGTTCCGCTTTCATGCGCAAAATCTCTTTGGCTTGAATCTCGATATCGGTTGCCTGACCCTGAGCACCGCCGAGAGGTTGGTGAATCATGATACGTGCATGAGGAAGCGCATATCGTTTCCCTTTAGCCCCTGAACTGAGCAAAAATGCTCCCATTGATGCGGCTTGACCGATACAGATCGTACTCACATCAGGACGGATGTAGTTCATTGTGTCGTAAATCGCCATTCCAGAGGTGATAACCCCCCCCGGAGAGTTGATATAAAAATAGATATCTTTTTGTGGATCTTCTGCTTCCAGGAACAAGAGCTGTGCCACAATTGAAGAGGCAACAGAATCATTTACCTCACCGCTAAGCATAATGATACGGTCTTTGAGAAGACGTGAATAAATATCATATGAGCGCTCGCCGCGCCCCGTTTTTTCAATGACGTAAGGGATGTAGCTCATCGTGATTACTTGATTTTATCGTTAAGCAATTTACTAAGAACACGATCTTCGATCATTGCCATTTGGATTGCCGGAAGGTAGCCTGATTCTTGGTAGTGTTTGTAGACTGCCGCAGGATCTTGACCCATTTGCATTGCTTCGTAGTAAATGGTTTGCATCAATTCTTGTTCGTTGACGATGATGTTTTCCGCTTTAGCTAACGCGTCTACGATAAAGGTTGCTTTAACGGCACGGCATGCATCGTCACGGAACGTTTCGCGCATTGCTTTGACTTGTTCAGCATCGTTGCGGAGCTCTTCGAGTTGCGCTTCGCTGAGTTCACGCGCTTTTTTGTTCAATGCCATATCCATCTCTTGCTCAACGATGAATTCAGGAAGATCGATCGTGAATGCTGTTACGAATGTTTCCATCAATGAAGGTTTGAGGTCGTCGTTGTACATAACGCTCATTGCTTCGGTTTCTAGTTGTTCTTTTACTTTTTCTTTGAGCATTTCAACGCTGGCATCTTCATATCCAGGAAGCATTTTTTTCGCCAATTCGTCATCGACAGTTACTGCTTCTTTCGCTTGGATTGCGTTGATTTTCACTTTGAACTGTGCCGGTTTGCCAGCAAGTTTTGCTCCGCCGTAGTTTTCAGGGAAGGTAACATCGATGGTTTTCTCCTCCCCTTTTTTCATTCCGATTACCTGCTCTTCAAATCCAGGGATAAATTGGCCGCTTCCAAGACGAAGAGAGAAATCTTCCGCTTTTCCACCTTCGAATGCTTCGCCATCAACAAAACCTTCGAAATCAAGCAATGCACTGTCACCGCTAATCAACGCACGATCTTCATCAACATTTACGAGAGGTGCTTGAGCAGATGCGAGTTCTTCGATACGGGTCATGATCGCAGCATCATCGATTGCAGGTTTTGCAACTTCAGGAACCATAGCCGCATAATCGCCGAGTTCGATAGCAGGACGGGTTGCGATGATGACTTCAACATCGATACCGTTGTCGTTTTTTTCAAATTTAGCGATTTGAGGTTCACCGATGAGTGTATCCGCAGCGATGGCCATTTCTTTAAGTCCAGCGCTTAAAAGATCACGCAATGCTTGTGCTTCCGCATCTTGAACAAGGCGTTCGCCGTATTGCTTTTTCACGGCGCTTACCGGTACTTTGCCTTTACGGAAACCGGCAACTTTTGCCTCTTTAGAGAGCTGATTAGCGATTTTTTCGATGTTAGAATCGATTGTCCCGCGAGTGATAGCCGCGTTGATTTTCGCGTTGGCTGAGTCAATTTTGTTCGTAGTAATTTGCATTGAATCCCTTTTGTTAACGTCTCATATTAGACTAAATGGTGGCAATAATATCCAAAAAGGGTTAATGCTACGCTGAATTAAAATAAAAGCAAAGTAATGATAGAGTAATAGAGATAGTTTAATGACCAATATTTTTAACGATGAGAGAACCGATGTCAAAAGAAAATGAACAACAAAACTTTGAAGAAGCGGTCAAAACGATGATTCGCTATGTCGGTGAAGACGTTAATCGAGAAGGGTTGGAAAAAACTCCAAGCCGTGTTTTGAAAGCGTATGAATTTATGTTCGGCGGGTACAAAGAAGATCCTCAAACCATTTTAAATTCGGCGATGTTCGCGAGCAGCAACGATGAGATGGTTTTGGTCAAAGATATCGAGTTTTATTCGACGTGCGAACACCATCTTCTTCCGATTATCGGACGGGCCCATGTTGCTTATATCCCGAACGGAAAAGTGGTTGGGCTCTCCAAAATCCCTCGTGTTGTCGATGTCTTTGCGCGACGGATGCAGATTCAAGAGCAGTTGACCGAGCAGATCGCCGATGCATTGATGGAAGCGGTAGAGCCTAAAGGGGTTGCGGTGGTGATCCAAGCGCGCCATATGTGCATGGAGATGCGCGGAGTGGAAAAAATCTGCTCTACAACGACATCAAGTGCGTTACGAGGATTATTTAAAAAAGATGAAAAGACCCGTATGGAGTTTTTCAGCCTGATCAACTCTTCCAGCGGGAACCGTTACTAAACCATGCCGCTCAAAGCACTTCGCGGTCGTTTAGGGGTTGAAAAATTGACGACCGTATTCGGTACGGTGACCAAAATCAGCCCCACGGTTATTGTTGCCGAGGGGTTGCATGTCAGTATCGGTGATACGGTGCTGATGGTGTCAGAGATCAGCGGTGCAGAGGCACTCGGGATGGTGAGCGAGGTAGAGCGCAACCGTTTTTTTATTACCCCTTTTCGGTTTGTGGAAGGGTTCCGAGCCGGGGATAAAGTCTATCCGAATCAAAGCGGTATGATGATCGAAGTGGGTGAAGCGTTGCTCGGACGGGTAGTCGATCCCTTTATGAATCCGATAGACGGTAAAGGTCCTGTTTCCGGGACTCATCTCGAATCGATTATTAAAGCCCCTATTGCCGCAATGAAGCGAGGAATGATCGATGAGCCCTTCAGCGTCGGTGTCAAAACGATCGATGGACTCCTCACGTGCGGAAAAGGGCAGAAACTCGGTATCTTTGCCGGAAGCGGTGTGGGTAAATCGACCCTCATGGGGATGATCGTTCGTGGTGCCGATGCGCCCATCAAGGTGGTTGCCCTTATCGGCGAGCGGGGACGTGAGGTTCCCGAATTTATCGAAAAATCTCTCGGAGGCAATCTCGAAAATACCGTCCTTGTTGTCGCAACCAGTGATGATTCGCCGTTGATGCGAAAATACGGGGCATTTAGTGCGATGAGCGTGGCGGAATATTTTAAAGCGCAAGGGCACGATGTATTGTTTATGATGGACTCGGTAACCCGTTTTGCAATGGCACAGCGTGAAATTGGTCTTGCATTGGGTGAGCCTCCTACCTCAAAAGGGTATCCGCCATCGTCGTTGACGCTCTTGCCGCAGTTGATGGAACGTGCCGGAAAAGAGGAAGGGAACGGTTCGATCACCGCCTTTTTCACCGTGTTGGTAGAGGGGGATGATATGAGCGATCCGATCGCCGATCAGTCACGCTCGATTCTCGATGGGCATATCGTCCTCTCCCGTGAACTCACCGATTTCGGGATCTATCCCCCTATCCATATTCTCAACTCTGCATCGCGTGTAATGAACGATATTATCTCGCCGGAACATTTTGCCGCAGTGCGCCGTTTTCGTCGCCTCTATACACTTTTAAAAGAGAATGAGATGCTGATCCGTATCGGAGCCTATGTCAAAGGTACCGATAAAGAGCTCGATGAGGCGATCAATAAAAAAGAGAAGATGGAAGCATTTCTATCCCAAGGTGCAAAATTCAAAAGCGATTTTAATGAGACGGTTGATCAGATGATAGCGTTGATGGGGAATTGACACATACCTTAAGCCTTCCTAAACATAAAAAACCCTTAAGGTTACTATAACGTCGTTTGCACTATTATCCCAAAAGTTAAAGAAGACTAAATTAGTCTTTTATTTAGAACCCTAGTATAGGAGCATTATATGCAAGTCTATTTGGACAACAACGCGACAACGATGGTCGATCCTGCCGTCGTAGAGGCGATGGTTCCGTATTTTAGTGAGATTTACGGAAACCCGAACTCACTGCATCGTTTTGGTACCGCATCACACCCTGCGATTACAAAAGCGATTAATCAGATGTACAAAGCGATTAACGCGAGCGATAAAGATGATATTATTTTTACCTCATGCGCTACCGAATCGAACAATTGGGTCTTGAAATCGGTATGGATTGATAAGATTGTAAACGGGGATAAAAACCATATCGTTACCAGTGAAATTGAACATCCCTCCGTCCTCTCTACCTGTAGATTCCTCGAGGAACAAGGGGTCAAAGTAACCTATCTTCCGGTGAACGATCAAGGGATTGTTGAAGCCCATACGCTTCGCAGTTTCATTACCGATAAAACGGCGCTTGTCTCCATCATGTGGGCAAACAACGAAACAGGGATGATCTTCCCGATCAAAGAGATGGGTGAAATCTGTAAAGAGAAAGGGGTTCTTTTCCATACAGATGCGGTTCAGGCTGTCGGTAAAATTCCGGTTGATATGCAAGAAGTTCATGTTGATTTTTTATCAATGTCCGCCCATAAATTTCACGGTCCTAAAGGGATCGGAGCCTTGTATATCCGCAATTCGGAAGCGCTTACCCCATTGTTGCACGGCGGAGAACATATGGGAGGACGCCGATCGGGTACTCTCAATGTCCCTTATATTGTAGGGATGGGAAAAGCGATCGAGCTGGCAACAGAGAATATCACTGAAAAAATGGCTTCAATCCGTGCTAAACGCGATCGATTGGAAGATGCGCTACTCTCAGGGCTCAGTGACGTAATGGTCGTCGGGAACCGCGAGAATCGAACACCGAATACGATTTTGATCTCCATTCGCGGGGTTGAAGGGGAGGGGATGCTGTGGGATTTGAACAATGCCCTCATCGGTGCCTCTACCGGTTCGGCCTGTGCCTCGGAAGATCTCGAAGCAAATACGGTCATGCTGGCGATCGGTGCCGATAATGAGTTAGCCCATACGGGGATTCGTTTGAGCCTCAGCCGTTTTACGACAGACGCGGAGATCGATTATGTGATCGAGCGTTTTAGAGGCGCCGTTTTAAGATTACGCGCTATTTCAAGTTCGTATGCAATTGTACAACCCACTGCCGGCGGTGAAGCAACCGCATGCGGAATACATCACTAAAGGATTCTATTATGGCAAAAAACGATTTATTGGGCGGATCTCTTTGGGATCAGTATTCTGACAAAGTAACAACATTAATGAACAACCCTAACAATCAAGGGGAGATCACTCAAGAGGAGTGTGACGCGGCAGGACACAAGCTTATTGTTGCCGATTTCGGAGCGGAGAGCTGCGGCGATGCCGTTCGTTTGTATTGGGAAGTGGCCCCTGCGACTGATACGATTGTAAAATCAAAATTTAAAAGTTTTGGCTGCGGTACGGCGATTGCAAGTTCGGATATGATGGCAGAGCTCTGTATCGGAAAGACGGTACAAGAAGCGGTTAAAATTACCAATATTGATGTCGAAAAATCACTCCGTGATGATCCTGAAATACCGGCTGTTCCGCCGCAAAAAATGCACTGTTCCGTTATGGCGTACGACGTTATCAAAAAAGCGGCGGGACTTTATCTCGGCGTTGATGAGAGCAGTTTTGAAGATGAGATTATCGTGTGCGAATGTGCCCGCGTCAGTCTTGGAACACTTCGTGAAGTGATCAAGCTTAATGATCTCAAAACCATTGAACAAGTGACCGATTACACTAAAGCAGGCGGATTCTGTAAATCGTGTATTAAACCGGGCGGACATGAAGCGCGAGAGTACTATCTTGTGGATATTCTTGCCGATGTTCGTCGTGAGATGGATGAGGAGAAAATGCGTAATGCGGCAGATGCCGGAGCGCATGGTGATTTCGAAGCGATGACATTGGTTCAAAAGATCAAAGCGATTGACAGCGTAGTCGATGAGTCAATTCGTCAGTTTTTGATTATGGACGGTGGAAATATGGAGGTTATCGATATCAAGGATTCTCCTGATTATATCGACGTGTATATTCGCTATTTGGGTGCCTGTAACGGCTGTGCGAGTTCAAGTACGGGGACATTGTACGCTATCGAAGCGACACTCAAAGAGAAACTTTCACAGAAAATCCGCGTATTACCAATCTGATTGTTATTCGTTCGTGGTGAGCCTGTCGAACCATGGACGCTCACCCTTCGACATACCCTATAGGGCACGAGAGCTCAGGGTGAACGGAAAAACATTTAACTAGAACTTGTAATTCACGCCTGCAAAGAAGGCTTGGAAATGTGTTGTTTCTTCTTTGTAAGTACCACTTTCATACTTAGAGTCAGAGAAAAGATAACGATATCCAGCGTCTAAGGAAATATTATCATTTAATTTGTAATCAATTCCCGCTTGCCCTCCATATGCAAGGCCGTCTTGTTTGTAGTTTCCATTTTTATAAATAGAATACCCAACAATCGCACCAATAAACGGTTTTAATGGAGAATTTCCGAATAGATAATCATATCCTACTCCATAAGCATCGGTGGGTTGAATAAAATCTCCTTTACTGATGTATTGGTAAAATGCATAAGCCCGAGAATTTGCATCGAAATAGTAGCCTAGATTAACACCATATGCTGTACTTTTATTGGTAAAAACGACTCCGGTTGATGTTTTGTCTTCCTCTTTCGTTTTGCTGATATCACCACCGAGATAAAATCCGCTTTCATTGGCCATCACGGCAACACTAAGTAATCCAAGTAATGCAAGTTTTTTCATGTAATTGCTCCAAAAATAGTCCAATAAATTGGCTGCGCAAATATTAACAGAAAGAAACTTAAATAATACAGTGTATTTTACATTTTTTTATGTTATTAGAAATTTTTATCAAACCAATCCGCAACCTGACTACGGATCGTATGTCGCAACTGAATCCCTGCAATAAAGTTGTTGTGCTGTGCTTTATTGAGCAAACTTACCAATGCATTACGGCGTTTGGAGAGGAACGGATGGTCGATTTGTCCCGGATCACCCATGACCACGAGGCGTGTTTCATCTCCCATGCGGGTTCCAATCAGTTTGAGAGTGGCATTGGTCATGTTTTGTGCTTCGTCGATAATAACAAACTTACGTGAGATGGTAGTACCGCGCATATGGGCGATATCCATGACCTCGATATTGTATTTTTTCATAAACACTTCAGTGGCGTTTTCCCGTTTCACCGAGTTTGTATTGCCGGTATACTCGACGCGTGCATCGATGGAGCGTTTGCTTTGGTGCTCAATCGTAAAGTTGACGGCAGCATAAAGGGGATACATGAAAAAGCCGAGCTTTTGCTCCTCATCCCCTTTTCGAAATCCAAGTTCCGCTTGCTGATCGTTCGAAGTCACGGTATTACGGGCATAGACGATCCCCTCTACAATTCCCTCTTCGACCAGTTCCAGCCCAGCTTGGAGGGCAACGAGGGTTTTTCCCGATCCGGTTGAACCGGAGACAACGCTAACATAGTTTTGCGGATGGGTCATCATCGCATAATAAAACTTTTGCTCCAGATTCAGAGGACGGACAAACTCTTCGTTGAAGTGTTCCCCGAAACGTCGATCGAAATCACACCACTCGATTTGGTTATTGAAGCTGAATGCGTGACGTTGGATTCCCGTTTCATACATCTCAGAGGTGGTGCTGAGTGCCTTTTGGACAAAAGTGATTTGGTCAAAATTATGGTGTTCGATACCCTCAGGGATTGCCGGAGTCTCTTCATACTCATACGTGTAAGTAAAATCGATTTGTTCCGGTGCTTCGACACTGCTGTTGCGGATACTCTGGGTACGGATACCCCGAATTTCTGCGGCAATACGAAACGACATATCATTGCTAAGGAGGGTGAGGTCGTAATCATCGGCAATTTCACCGATTTTGGCATCGTTGATCCCTTTCGGCTCTGAAAAATTGTGAGATATACGGTAATTTTCACGGTGGACGATAAAGAGGTCGATGAGATTCGCCTCACCTCCGTGGAGGGAGCGATCATAATTGAGGGCTAACCGGTAGTAACGGTCATTTTTACATGCATCCATATCAACATGCTTGCGAACACACTCAGGAAGCTCTATAAAACTGATCGGCTCGCCCCATGCAGCATCAGCAAGGCGGAAAAATTCCCGAGCCTGAAAGCCCGCTTCGGAGCGCATATCGTCTTTTTTACTGTTGAGTTCAGCCAAAACGATGTTAGTGATAACGATACCGTTGTGATTTTCATCACTGATTCGTAAAATGTTGGTGGGATCATCTAAAATAACGGAAGTGTCAAGGAGATAGCAGTTTTGAGTCGTACTCAGCACAAAGAACCCTTTTTATAGGAATTCTTTATGGTAGTGAAAGAAAGCTTAAATATTTATACGTAGTAGTTTTTTACGCCGTTCATTGTTGAACCCATGTTGAGCAGTAGCATATCGGCAACGACAAGTGCCGCCATGGATTCGGCAACGACAGAACCGCGTACAGCGACGCAGGGATCATGACGACCTTTGAGAGAGACATTGATAGACTCATTATGGGTATCGATACTTTCTTGGTCGATGAAAATCGACGGGGTCGGTTTGAAGTGAACGCGCAAGATGACATCATCCCCGTTGCTCATCCCCCCTAAAATGCCACCGGAGTGATTGGTTTTAAAACCGTCTGGAGTGATTGGGTCGTTATTTTGGCTGGCGAGGAGTTCAGCACTGTGAATTCCCTCGCCGATTTCGACCGCTTTGACGGCATTGATTCCCATCATTGCCTCTGCCAACACTGCATCGAGTTTGTAATAAAGCCCCTGTCCTAAGCCGATAGGAAGATGTGAAATTTTGACCGTAGCAACGCCTCCGACCGAATCATGAGCATTTTTAGCCGTTAAAATTGCCGCTTTTTGAGCCTCTTCTACGCTCGCGTCAAGGGCATAGATAGGGCTGTTTTTTGGATACGAGAAATCCAGACTTTGTGCCTCGATGCCGTGGATAGCACTGATACCGCTGGCAAACTCGATCCCCAAAGAACGGAGCATGAGTTTCGCAATCGCTCCTCCCGCAACGCGCGCCGCCGTTTCGCGTGCTGATGAGCGTCCGCCGCCGCGATAGTCGCGGAGACCGTATTTGTGAAAATAGGTAAAGTCTGCATGACCCGGACGAAAAATATCTTTGACATTGCTGTAATCACCGCTCTTTTGGTCGGTGTTGTAGATCACCATCGCTATCGGTGTTCCGGTGCTAAATCCTTCGAATACGCCGCTGAGGATCTCAACTTTATCCTCTTCTTTGCGTGCGGTAGCAAACTCGTTCTGCCCCGGTTTGCGGCGATCGAGTTCGCTTTGAATAAACGCTTCATCGATTTCGAGTCCGGCAGGGACACCGTCGAGAACACAGCCGATCGCTTTGCCGTGGGATTCGCCGAATGTTGTTATGGTAAAACGTTCACCAAACCGATTCATTTGAGCTCCTTTGACAGCATCTCAAGGGCGATTTGCGCCGCCTCTTGCTGGGCTTGTTTTTTACTTTTTCCCTGAGCGGAGGCGTATCGCTTGCCGTCGATGATAACGGCGACTTCAAACTCTTTTTTATGATCGGGGCCGTGAGCGGCGATGAGCTGATATTCGGGAGTGGTTCCGTAATGGGCTTGGGTCAGCTCTTGGAGAGAAGTTTTATAGTCTTTAAAGAGTGAATCGAGCGAAATATCAGGATGAACGTGTTCGAGGAGATCAATGGTAATCTCCTGCACTTTGCCCAAACCGGTTTCGAGGTAGATTGCCCCCATGAGTGCTTCAAACGCATTCGAGAGGAGTGAGCTTTTGGTTCGACCGCTGTTGTTCTCTTCGGCATTGGAGAGATAGATATATCCTCCAAGATCCAAGTGGAGGGCGAGAGCGGTAAAACCCTCTTCGTTGACGAGTGATGCGCGCATTTTTGAGAGTTTCCCCTCGTCGTATCCGCGAAATTTGCTATAGAGGTATTCACCGACGATGAGATCGAGTACCGCATCTCCCAAAAACTCCAAGCGCTCATTATTGTAGGGCTGTTTGTAGCTTTTATGCGTCAGCGCTTCAATAAGGAGCTCTTTGTTTTGAAATGTGTACCCTAAGCGTTCTTGCAGGGTGGTTAAGTTATCCATTAGTGATTTAATCCTTTTTTAAATTTTTCCGCTTTCATCATTTTAACACGGATTGGGAGCAAAGCCCCCCATCCTACGCTAACGCTGAGTTCTCTTCGGCAGAGAGCCCACGCACGCTTGCGTGCTTCTATTTTAAAGTGTTTTTATACTTTTCCGCCTCTTCGCGGGCGATTTGGTCACATTGCTCATTTTCGGGATGACCGTTATGTCCTCGAACCCACACGCCGTTGATACGGTGGCCTCTAGAGACTTTGATATATTCTTGCCAGAGATCGGGGTTTTTGACTTTGGCAAAGTTCCGTTTTATCCATCCCTCCAGCCACTCGTTAATCCCTCGGATCACATAGCTCGAATCGGAGATTACGGTGACATCGCACGGTTCTTTGATCGCACGAAGACCTTCGATCACCCCGAGGAGTTCCATTCGATTATTCGTCGTATGCTCTTCCCCGCCGCTAATAATCCGTTCTTTATCGCCGTAGCGCAGAATCGCTCCAAATCCCCCCGGTCCGGGATTACCCAATGCCGAGCCATCACTGAAGAGAGTTATTTTCTTCAAACCGTTCCTTTGAGAGATTCATTATGTTTTGTACGGTATCAATCGCATGACAGTGAGGACAGCGGTGAAACGGTAAAAACGAGATTTGGTTACACGCATCACACGTATATTCAAATTCCAGTGTTGCTTTTCCTGCACCGCAGCGGCGTAACGCAATCAGAGTGTCAAGCTCGAAAATCGAGCTTCCCTCTGCCAGCTCTACTGAGCTTTTTGCACTGAAAAGCTCACGCAGATAGGTGTTGCTTGCAATTATATCCAAATCGAGATGTTCATCCCCTACACGCCACAATACATCGCTGAGCCGTTCGCTGAGGGATTGATCGAAATGTTTCCACGCCAAAAGCGGACGATACGCAAAAAGCCATTCATACACCATATACCCTAAACAGTGATGGGTTTCGTAAAATGCAATCAACCGGTGCGCTTTTTCATCGATACTGATACGGTGATCGCTAATGAGAAGTTTGCATTCCAAATAGAATTTTTCATTGATCGTTTCGGGTGAGAGTTCTTGTAGGGACTCCATGACTTCTAGCGCTTTATCGTATTGCTGAAGTTGTTCATAGATGAGGACTAAAAAATGGAGTGCTTGGGGTGTTCTGGGTGCATTGCTTAGAATTTGGAGAAAACTCTGACGGGAACGTTCTAAAAATCCTGCTTTGAAAAAACTTTTTCCTAACAATAGCAAAGCGTCTTTTTGAAAGATGGGATCACGATTTTTTGAGAGGAGGGCGTGATAGATTTCAACGCTCTTTTCATAGTTCCCTTGATGCTCAAAGCTTTGCGCCAGTAAAAGCCACGATTCGCTGGTGAGGGAGTTGCTCTGCACTTGCTCAGAGAGTTTTGCCTCTTCTTCAAGCGATTCGAATTTTCCTAAAAATGATTCGAGATCACGATGCTCTCGGGATGTTTTGTATCGCCCCCACCAATAGCTCAAAAACGAGAGAATAAAGAGGAGGATAAAAAAAACGACAACACCGAAAAGGGGATCGCGAAATTCAATAAAAAAAGTGTCCATGACGTATTATAGCTTTTGAAAGGTTATTTCGAGAATGGTTCGTGATTTTGGATCGATCCGGTAGTGTACTGAGGGCTCATTATCATAAGAACAAAGGGCATTAGGGCATGTCAGAGTTTTGGCTTGGGGCAATGGATCACCCAGTCCGAGGTTCTGTTTGTTTTTAATCTGCGGGCTGAGGATATGGATTGCGGCGATTTTTTTACCGGAAGCATCGGACACGATTTGGGCGATGAGTCCATCCCCCCGTTTCATCTGATAGATAATCTCGGGGGATTGCGGGGAAATTTGACTCAGTTTTTCAAACTCAAACCCGTGCAAAGAAGTACTGATTTGCTGGAATGGGGTATCGGGATGGATCGCACCGAGTCCCTCTTCACTGATGGTGAGCGGATAGGGGAGGGCATTATTAGTGCTGTTGCATCCGATGAGTAAAAAAGCGAGTAAAAGGGTACGTGTTATCAAAAGACTCTCTCCACCATCAGTTGGAGGGAGACACGTCCGTTCCATTCATTTTTATTCACTGTATAGCTGCACGACATTTTTTTAGTTTCAGGGTATTCGAGTGTTCGCCGAAATGCGATCAGTTCGAGTGTTTTTGGACTCACAGCAGAGGGACGGAGTTCAATGCGGCTGTGCGATTGGTCACTACCGAACAGTTTTACGGTTACAACATCGGCCTCACGGATCAGAAACCTCGGGCGGGGATTTCCCTCACCGTAGGGTTCGAATTGCTCCAACAGCTCTAAAAGCTGAAAATTGATCATCTCATGTTCCAGCTCACCGACGATCTCATTGTGGGGAATGAAATCAGAAGGATTAACACTTTTTGCCGCTTCATTGATCCCAAGACGAAATGCGGTTACCGTATCACTGCTCATCGAAAGTCCTGCCGCCATTTTGTGACCGCCGAATTTTTGCAGATGTTTCTCTTGGGATTTGATGAGGGTATAGAGATCGACATTACCGATGCTTCGACCGGAGCCTTTGGCAATACCGTTGTGAATACTAAGGACGATGGCAGGTTTTTGAAAATGGTTGACGAGGCGTGATGCCACGATCCCGACGACCCCTTCGTTCCAGTGCTCACCGGCTACGACAATGATTGAATCATCACGGTTTACATGGTCCATTGCTTCGGCGGTGTTTTGCGCTTCGGTCTCTTTGCGCAGGGTATTGAGGGCACTGAGAAGTTCGAACTGATGGTATGCTCTCTCACTGGTATCGGCCAAGAGAAAATCCAAAGCGATTGAAGCATCTTCGAGCCGTCCTGCTGAGTTGATGCGCGGAGCGATTTGAAATGCGATATCTTCAGAGGAGACATTGGAGCGGTTTAGAAAATCACGTATAAGGAGAAACGGAGAGAGGGATGACGTTTGCATCATCTCTAGCCCCGTTTTGACAATGGCACGATTGATCCCTACGAGCGGCATGACATCGGCGATAATGGCGAGAGCGAGAAAGGGGAAAAACTGACGCATATCGATGGTAAGGTTTAGTTCTTGTTTGACTAGCCCCATGAGCAGCCAACCCACTTGTGCGCCGCATATCTCTTTAAACGGATAGGGACAATCATGCTGTTTCGGGTTGATAATGGCATAAGCGTCCGGGAGGATGTCACCAGGGGTGTGGTGATCGGTTATGATCAGATCGATTCCTCGTAACCTGCACACTTCTGCGGCTTCTATGGCATTGATCCCGTTGTCGACGGTAAAGATGACATCCGCATCGAGACGCTCGAGTACATTTTTAGAGACCCCATACCCATCACTAAAGCGGTTTGGTATGGTGGTAGTCAGTGGGTAGGGGATGAGATCGAAAAAACGTTTGACGATGGCGGTCGAGGTGACGCCATCCACATCGTAATCGCCGACCAGAGCGATACGCTCGTTGTTACGGATAGCACGAGCAATCCGCTCGGCCCCTTTTTGGGCATCTTTGAGATTATTGGGGTGGGGTATATCGGAGAGTTTCTCGCTCTGCGCCTCAAAACGACGCGCTAAAAAACTCCCTAGAGAGGTATGATCGAGAAGGGGTACCTCAGGCAGGGTTGACATGCGCGAAGGTTGCTTTCACAAATCCGAGGATGGAGGCATTCGGACTTTGGAGACGAGAGGTGAATTCAGGATGAAATTGTACCCCCAAAAACCATGGATGATTTGGAATCTCAACCGCTTCGATCAAACCATGCGATTCACCGGTAACGACCATTCCAGCCGCTTCGAGTGCTTCGCGATAGGTCGGATTGGCTTCGTAACGGTGACGGTGGCGCTCATAAATCAGGGTTTCGCCGTTATAGGCAGTACGAAGGTTTGACCCCTCTTTGGTTTCACACGGGTATTCGCCCAGACGGAGTGTTCCTCCCATCGGTGAATGGTGGGTCCGTAGCTGTGTTTCACCTGATTGGTCGATGAAATTATCGATTAGATAAATCATTGGATGGGTCGTCTTCGGGTTAAACTCGATGGAATTGGCATCGGCATAGCCTAAGACATTGCGTGCGTATTCGACGATGGAGAGCTGCATCCCCAAACAGATTCCCAAATACGGGATTTTATTTTCACGGGCGTAGCGAATTGCTTCGATTTTCCCTTCAACTCCACGGTTACCGAAACCGCCGGCAACGAGAACCGAATCACAGTCGCGCAACAGTGCTTCTGCCCCTTGCGTTTCGATTTTTTCACTGTCAATCCAGTTGATCGCTACGCGGGTATCGAGATGCGCTCCCGAATGGATAAACGCTTCGATGAGCGATTTATACGACTCTTTGAGTTCCAGATATTTACCGACAAATCCGATGGTAACATGGTGTTTTGGAGAGACGATCTTTTTGACCAATGAATCCCACTGTTCCATATCGGGTTTAAGTTCTCCAAGACCGAGCTCTTTAGCGATCGGGGCAAGGATGTTTTGTTGTAAAAAGCTCAATGGTACTGCATAAATGGTTTGCTCATCCATTGCTTCGATGATACTGTCCGAGCTGACATCACAGGCGAGGGCAAGTTTCTTTTTAAAGGTTCTTGGGAGTTTTTCTTCACTACGGGCGATAATCATCTGTGGGGTGATTCCGATACGACGAAGCTCCTGAACTGAGTGCTGGGTCGGTTTACTTTTGTGCTCACCGGCCGCTTTGATGAACGGGATGAGGGTAACGTGGATGAAAAATGTCCCTTCTACCTCGTCATCGTGTTTCATGGTGCGAATCGCTTCCATAAACGGCAATCCCTCGATGTCTCCGACGGTACCGCCGAGCTCAACAACAAGAATCTCATGCCCCTCACCGGCTTTTTTAATACGATCAACAATTTCTCCGACGATATGAGGAACAACCTGAATCGTCTGCCCCAAATACCCGCCGCTGCGCTCACGTTCAATAACCGAGCTGTAGACTTGACCCGTCGTGAAATTGCTGGTGCGTAAAAAAGATGCGTCGAGAAAACGTTCGTAGTTTCCAATGTCCAAATCCGTTTCGGCACCGTCTTGGGTTACGAATACTTCACCGTGTTCCAGTGGGCTCATGGTTCCCGGGTCAACGTTGATATACGGATCGATTTTGAGCATTCCGACTTGTTTGCCGGAGTGTTTGAGCAGTGCACCGATACTGGCTGCCGTAATCCCTTTTCCGAGTGAACTCAGAACTCCGCCGGTTACAAAAATATATTTGGTCATTGAATCATTCCTTAGCTATTAGCGTTTTTACGATGGGGTTAAATGGGTCGTGGTGATCCAAAACGTCGACAAATTGCCGCTCTTCTTAAGGAACGTATTATATACTTTTAAGACTTATAAAAATGTTTGACAAATTGGAAATTAGTGGAATCGGTACTTTATTACATCACAATAGCTTTAGGAATGTCGATTGTTGTCAATCTTGTCCTCAAGCGATTTGGAATTTCGCCGATTATCGGTTACATTTTGACCGGTGTGACGGTTGCGTACGGATTCGATTTGCGTCACATGGCCGATTCGCATACCTTAGAGATGATTGCCGAATTCGGTGTGGTTTTTTTGATGTTTACGATCGGACTGGAAGTGTCGTTGCAACGCCTTTCAACGATGAAAACCGATGTCTTTTTTAACGGTTCGCTTCAAGTTCTTCTCTCTGCGGGCATCTTTTTTTCTTTTGCGTACGGAGTATTCGGAATTTCATTAGAAACGGCATTGATTATTTCGATGGCATTGTCGCTCTCTTCGACCGCAGTCGTTTTGAGTTATCTCAAATCGACCAAAGAGATTGCCCGTCCCTATGGCCAAAAGTCGACCGGGATTTTGATTTTTCAAGATATTGCCGTTATCCCGATCTTAATCTTGATCGGATTTTTAAGCTCAAACGGTAAAGATATCAGTGATGTATTACTTCAAACGGCGATCAGTGCGTTGGTCATTGTAGGATTGTTGTTTATCGTAGGCAAGAGAATGATGACATGGTTGCTCCATTTCTCCTCTTCGAGTGAAGTGGACGAACTGTTTATGGGTTCGGTTTTGGTTATTGTTGTGGCTTCTTCCCTGTTAGCTTCGTATGCCGGATTTACCTACTCTCTTGGGGCATTTGTCGCGGGGATGATTATTGCTGAAACCCGTTATCACCATAAAGTTGAATCCGATATCGCACCGTTTAAAGATTTATTGCTCGGAACCTTTTTTGTTACGGTCGGGATGAAGATCGATTTGGCACTGTTTGTAACCCATTTGTCTGAGATTATGATGATTCTCTTGGGGGTTTTGATCGTTAAGGCGATAATTATTTATGGAGTTATCCGTATCTATTCCCAAGCCAAAATCGCGTTTAAAACCGCTATTGCCCTTTCGCAGGTCGGAGAGTTCTCCTTTGCAATTTTTGCACTTGCGGGAAATAACAAGCTTATTCCCGATGAACTTTCTCAGATTTTGGTATTGGTCATTGTCTTATCGATTGTAGCTACCCCTATAATTTTGGCAAATTTGTCGAAGATCAGCAGCTATTTTTTCAAAGATATCAGCGTTACCGAAACGTTTGCCATGTTGCCCGGACGTAAAAATCATGTTATCGTCTGCGGCTACGGGGTTGTGGGAAAATTCGTGGCTAAAGCATTGAAGGCCGAGGGGGTCGATTACGTTGTTGCCGACAACAGCTATAAACACGTCGAAGAGGCGCTTCGTGATGGGCAAGAGGTCTATTTTGGGGATATGTCTAAAAGCGCTATTTTGGATAAATTGTGTACCAAAGAGTCGGTAAGTGTTATCGTCACGCTCGATAATTTGGATAAAAAGAGACTTATTTGTGAAACGATTATCCGTTATGCGCCGAATGTGAAACTGGTAGTTAAAGTGATTAGTTTAGAAGAAAAGCGTGCCCTTCGAGGACTTCCCATCTCCATCACGATCGATGGAAAGAGAGAAGTGGCGGCACGCTTGGTCAGCGAAGCGCTTTATTGTAGTATTTAAGCGGGTTTTTGTTCAGTGACGAGCCATTGAAGATAGCGTATCGACCACTCTAAATCTTCTATTGCAGTATCGACCGCTTCGAGAGGCTGATCGAGTTGGCTTTTGAGTTCTTTTAGGCGTTGTTTGAGATACTGTGCCATATGGTAGTAGGTGTTGAGAGAGGTGTCGTCTTGGGCTTTGATAATTAAATCTTCCAAAGTTGCAACCAACTCTTTTTCATTGGGGAAAATATTTCCCGCTTTACGAAGGGTTCGCTGTACCTTTTGGAGGTGCTCCATATCGACTTTGAAATTATCGGTATTGTTCATTTTTTTCCTTGGATACGCCACGCGAGCAAAGCCCACGTGGCTACGCTAACGCTGAGTTCTCTTCGGCAGAGAGCCCCCATGCACGCTTGCGTACATAATGTTAATTTCCTCGAGAACCGGGTTTGATCGCTTCAGAACCATCCGCACACAATGGGCAATTTTCCGGTGCATACATCTCAAAATCGAAATCAGCGAGGGCGAAAAGAGGTTTATCCGCAGGTAAAGCACAGTTGGTTTTACGCTCCAAGGCGCTTCCGTCACGTTTGCAAAACCCACGGTTAGCGAGGGCTGCGAAACCTACCACGACACCGCCGAGGGCTTCGATAGCCTTTGCCGCTTCCATAGCAGATCCGCCGGTGGTGATGATATCTTCACAGATGAGGACTTTCTCACCCGGAGTGATTTCAAAACCGCGACGAATCTGCATTTCACCATTGACACGCTCTGCAAAAATCGAACGTTTATCGAGTGCTGTCGCAAGAGCAAATCCTGCGATGAGTCCGCCGAGTGCCGGAGCACAAACGGTATCAATTTCGATCCCGTTTTTTTGAATATTGGCGGCTAGCGCATCCGCGAGAAGCTTTGCGGTGCGAGGTTGCTCCAACACTTTTGCCGATTGTAGGTAATACGCAGAGTGATTGCCCGAGCTGAGTTTAAAATGCCCTTCAAGCATTGCGCTTGCATCGAGATAGATTTGTTTGATATCCATTAGGGTTATACCGTCAAGATGTCTTGCTCTTTACTTTTGAGCAATTCTTCGATTTTGGCGATAAATTTATCGGTGATCTTTTGGACTTTATCCTGAGCCCCTTTGGACTCATCGGCGGTTACCAATTTATCTTTTTCGAGTACTTTGATTTTATCGTTTGCTTTTTTGCGGTCATTACGTACGGCAACTTTTGCATCTTCCGCCATTCCACGTGCTTTTTTCGCGGTATCGTGACGCTGATCTACGGTCATCGCAGGGAAGAAAAGTTTGATATCGGTTCCGTTATTGTTCGGATTGACTCCGATATCGGCTTTCATGATCGCTTTTTCGATCACTGAGAGCATCGATTTATCCCACGGAGAGATCGTAATAGTCGTAGCATCGGTAGCAAGAACACTTGCGGCTTGATCGATAGGAGTCAGCGAACCGTAGTTGTCAACGCGAACATTATCCAAGATTTTAGTGGTGACACGTCCGGTGCGGAGTGTGCGGAAGTTGCTGAGAAGATGCTCACAGCTTCCTTGCATTTTTTCTTCGCAAAATTGATACACTTCGTTTAACATGAAATTCCCCTTCGTCTTATTTGGTAATATTGGTATCGTTTACGATATCGATCGTAGGTGCGGCAACCTCAGTCGTCTCAACCATAGCGTCGACAACCGAAGCATTTTTTTGTTGAGCGTAGAAATAACCCAATGCGATTGTGTTCACCACAAAAACAAATCCGAGGAAAAAGGTCACTTTAGCCAAAAAGCTCCCCGGTCCTTTAGCCCCGAAAACTGATTCGTTAGAACCGCTGTATGCTCCCAAGCCGATGCTGGAGCTTTTTTGCAAAAGTACGGCGATAGTGATCATTACTACGAGTACAATTTGCACGATGAGCAGAATACCTGTCATGTTAATCCTTAAATAATAAAAAAGTTCGCGATTATAGCACAGTGTTGATTAGAGGGTGATGAAGCTCTTTTTTAAACCGATTAGGATTAAAATACCCTTTTTACAAAAAGGAAAACGGTTATGTGCAAAAAATGTCCCCACAAGAAAAAAGTAGCCTATGCCATTGCAATCGTTGTCTCAACGGTAGCCTATTACTTTATCTTTACGCAATTTTAGATTAGCGATCAATTTTCTTTAAGAGAGTGAATAAAAATTACTATAAATGAGAGTCAAATTAATGGATACAAAACGACTGATAGTGTTTGGCGGTATTATTGTTGCAATCGTTATAGGGATGAGTTTTTTTTCTCCAAAGCCTCAGAAAAAGGAGAGTACAGGCGACGTTAAAGCGGTTGTCTCTGTCAGTACCTTTTCTCTGTTCGAAGTTGCCAATGCTGTTGCCGGTGATGCTCTTGATATCCGTTCCATTGTTCCGTTGGGGAGCGATGCTCATATGTTTTCTCCTAATCCGACTCAGGTTGCCGAGATTTCAGGTGCGGCGTTGTTTATCTATAACGGTGCAGGATTTGAGACATGGGCCGAAAATCTGATAAACACCCTCCCTGAAACGACGCAGGTTATCGACATGAGCCACTATATGACTTTGATGAAAAGCAAAGAAGATCACCACGATGAAGCAGAACATGAGGGGGAAGAGACTCATGATCACGGAGCGTCTGACCCTCACTATTGGCTCGATATCGACAATATGATCAAAATGACCCAAACATTGGATACACAATTCTCAAAACTTGCCCCTCTCAAAGCGGAGTATTTTCATCACAATGCACGTGCCTATATTACCGAACTCCAAAAACTCAAATTAGAATACACAACAGGCTTGGCGGAGTGTAAAAATCGTGCCCTTATCTCAAATCACGACGCATTCGGTTATTTGGCAAATGCCAATAAGTTGGAAAATGTGTCTGTTATCGGATTGTCCAGTGATGAGCAGCCGAGCGCACAGACGGTAGCCCATGTGGTCGAAGTAGTTAAAAAATACGGGATGAAAACGATCTTTTTTGAAGAGATGATCAACGATAACGTCTCTCAAACCATTGCACGCGAAACGGGGGCGAAGGCGCTCTCCCTCCAACCGCTGGAAAATATTAGCCAAGATGAGTTAAAATCGCATCAAACGTATCTCTCGATAATGCGAGAGAACCTAAAAAAATTACGTGAAGCTATGGAGTGCCGTTGAAATTTTCCCCGAGTCTTTTCGAAGTGAACAGCCTCAATTTTGAGCGACAGGGCAATCTTGTCCTCAAAGGGGCAACATTTCAAATTCTTCCGGGGGAATATTGTGCCATTATCGGCCCTAACGGCGGAGGGAAAACAACCCTTGTCCGTCTTTTGTTGGGCCTCGAAAAACCGACATCGGGTGCGATTAAACTTTTCGGAATGGCTCAAAATCGCTTTCGAGACTGGAACCGTATCGGCTATGTTCCTCAGCGTTCCGCTTTGGTGGACAGCACTTTTCCGGCAACGGTGCGTGAAGTGGTTGGGATGGGTCGATACGCCGTGAGGGGAATTTTGGGATTTGAATCGGACGAAGATAAAGCCTCGATTAGTGAGGCGATGGAGTTGATGGGGGTGCAGGATTTATCGGATCGTCTGATCGGTAACCTCTCCGGCGGTCAGCGCCAGCGAGTGATGATCGCTCGCGCACTTGCTTCTAACCCGGATGTATTGATTGTTGATGAGCCCAACACGGGGGTTGATGTTGAATCCCAGCACCGTTTTTACGAACTGCTCCGTACCCTTAACCGTACCAAAAAAATGTCTATCCTCTTTATTACTCACGATATCGGAGTAATTGCCGAGGATATTACCCGCGTCTTGTTTGTCAACCAAACACTGCTCGTTTCCAAAAATCCTGCTGAAATGATCCGATGTGATGAGATGAGCCGGCTCTACGGCACACCGGCACACGTTGTGTGTCATAATCATTGAAGGGGGTAACGAATGTTGGAAATGTTTAATTACCCCTTTATGCAGCGGGCGTTTATCGCGGGATTGATGATAGCGGTTTTAGCGGCACTCAGCGGTTCTTTTATCGTTCTTCGCCGTTATTCATTGCTCAGCGAAACTTTGGCACACGTATCGTTAGTCGGTGTGGCAATAGGACTATTATTTGGGATGAGCCCGTTGTGGATAGCGGTTGTTGCATCACTGCTTGCATCATGGATGATCGAATATCTGCGCAGTGTTCATGGGATGTATTCGGATTCGATACTTGCTATATTTCTATCAGGCTCACTTGCCCTTGCCATTGTTATTGTCTCGCTGGCAGGATCGTTTAATGCCTCCCTTTTTAGCTATCTTTTTGGCTCCATCCTCTCAGTAAGCACTCAGGATTTGTGGGTGATGGGGATTTTCGGCTCCTTGGCGATGGCACTGCTGCTCACTTTCTTCAAAGAACTCTATTTTATCGCTTTTGATGAGGATGTTGCCCGTGCGGGGGGTATCCGTGTTACGTTACTAAACTTTATGCTCGTGAGTGTTATAGCCGTGATCATCGCCCTATCGATTCGGGTGGTTGGGACGCTTCTTATCGGCGCATTGATGGTGATTCCTCCGGTTGCCGCAATCCGTTTCGGCATGGGTTTTTATCCGACCACGCTCCTTTCTATCGCGATAGCCCTCATTTCGGTGGTGATCGGACTCAGTGCTTCGTATCTTTTTTCACTTCCCAGCGGTGCCGCTATTGTCTTATCTCTTCTTGTTATCTTTATCATTGCCTTGGTGGTTAATCGTCGATGAGTAGTGCGTGTCATGAGTTTTCCCGCTACGCTGCAGAATATGGCAGTCGTAATGTAATTCAACGCCTCGTTGCCAAAAAACTGATTGCCTCCACCCCTAATCAGCCAAAGCAGATAGTGGATTTGGGATGCGGGAACGGAACCCTTTATTCGCTGATTGATTGGGAGGTTGAACATTTTGTCGGCATCGATTTTTCCGCACAGATGTTAGAACATCACCCCTTATCACCCAATGTTGAGTTGATCTTGGGCGATTTTAACGATCCGGCATTATTTGAAACGTTAAGTGCTGAGTGCTTTGAGCATATTTACTCCGCTTCAGCATTGCAGTGGGCGGATGATCTGGAGAGTGTGTTAAAATCCCTAGCATCGCTCAATACCCCCATTTCGCTGGCTATTTTCACTTCAGGAACCTTTAAAACCCTTCACGAATGTGCGGGGGTTACTCCGTTGTTACGCTCTAGCGATGAGGTCATAGCTATGGCTGAAAAATATATGGACGCACGATTTGAAGTACTTCATACAACGTTGGAGTTTGATTCGGTACGGGAGATGTTTCGCTATATCAAACGAAGCGGAGTGAGTGGTGGGCGTCGCGTTCTTAACTATGCACAAACAAAGCAGTTAATGGAATTTTATCCGCTTAATTATTTAGAATTTGAAGTATTATTTATTTTAAAAAGTTAATCTTTTTTTACTCTTATCCGTTATACTATAACCTCATAATTAGTGGAGGATATACAAATGCACGGTATAGAAAAATATGATAATCTCAAAGATGTTATTCCAAAGCTTCAAAGCGTTTTGGCGGAAGCGATTCAGTCGGAATTTTTAGAGATTAAAAAGATTGACAAAGAGTGTGAAAAATTTATTACCTTAGCAGAACATATTCCTGAGCTCTCACGGGCAGAGTATGTTATTTTTTCTCACCATATCAAAAAAAATGAACATAAAAATGAGATTTTCGTATTTATCGATGCTGAAGGAGGGATTGTCCGCCACGTAAGTGGGCGTGAGATGGAACTGTATGGTCTTTTGGAGCCGTGTGCTACTTTGCACGTATCCGATGAGTACCAAAAACAACAAGAACATGCTTAATCGGATGAGTGTCGTCACTGATTCAGAAACGTATTTTTTCTCCACCCACCATTTTTAAAACACTTTTGGCCGCGAATACTCCACTGGCAAAACATCCGGTTAAGAGATAACCACCGGTTGGTGCATCCCAATCGAGCATTTCACCTGCACAAAAGATATTCGGAAGAGCGTGGAGCATAAGATCCTCGTCCAGTGCTTCACGCATCACCCCTCCTGCCGTGCTAATGGCTTCCTCTATGGGTTGCATTCCCATGAGGGTAATGGGATATTTCTTTACATATGCCGCAACGCTGAGGGGGTCAGACCATCGATTTTTGGCTAACCCTTCACGAATGAGTGCCGCTTTAACCCCCTCCAAACCCGCTTTGCGCCATGTGTTGTCAAGTGATTGTTTTGTAGATGAGGTGAGTCGTGATACCAAAGCAGCTTCACTTATATGAGGCAAAAGGTCTAAATAGAGGATTGCCGAGCCATGCGCCATCATTTCTTCGCGTAATGGACGCGACAGCGCATAGACCAATCCCCCCTCAATACCGTAGGTTGTTAAAACAGCTTCGGAGGAACTGATACTCTCTTCGGCTCCTTTAACCCATCCCGAGATATTTTTTAACGCTTTCCCTAAATGGGGCTGCAAGAAGGGGGACCATGTTGATTTAAATCCACAGTTTGAGGGCAGTAGCGGATTAATGGTTACCCCTTGAGCCGCCAAAATAGTGACCCACGCTCCATCCGAGCCTAAACTGCCCCAGCTTCCGCCGCCCAAAGCTAAAATCGTTGCATCGGCTTTTACGACTACTTCACCCTCCGGGCACTCAAACACTAAAGAGCATTCATCTCTAAAGCCTTTCCAATAATGGCGACAATGAACGCGAACCTCCCGTTTTTTTAACGAAGAGAGCCACCGCCGTAACAGCGGTGCGGCTTTCATCTCGGTGGGGAAAACTCTCCCCGATGTCCCGACGAACGAATCGACCCCCAAACTCTCCATCCATCCTCTAATCATAGTAGCATCAAATGCTCTAATCATAGGCTTCAGCCAATCGCTTTGATCATAGCGACCGATAAAATCATCCATCGGTTCGCTGTGGGTAATATTTAACCCACCCTTGCCCGCCATGAGGAATTTCCGACCTACAGAAGGTTTCGCCTCGTAAATATCGACACTTATCCCTGCTGCAGATAAAACATCCGCTGCCATCAATCCGGCGGGTCCTGCTCCGATAATGACGATTCGTTTAGGTTTCAACGAGACCCGTTACTGTGGTCTAAAAGGTTTTTCTTTTCTAATGTATAGAGTTCGTAGCGGATATTCTTAAATCGCTCGCTCAAAGCAGGTTCCACTATCTTATACAGCTCTTCTAAAACCCTGGAAGATTCCTGAGCTCTTTTATAGTTAGCTATTAGTATGGATCGTAGATCGGTACGGTTCATTTCGCTTTGCATTGTTGGACGCAAGACATCATTAACGCTGTCGCGTGAGGCGAGGAGTGCTTCGAGAGGTTCGATCCGGCATTGATGGCGGAGATTTTTGAGTGAAGTGGAGAGCTCCTTGTCATTGTGAACATAGCGCGCTATATCCTCAATCACACGGATACCCTCTTTGAGGCGGTTTGTATTGGCATCTACCACCCGGAGAAGTTCCGGGGGAAGTTGATTATTCGTCATTGCTTCCGAAAATTCCGAAGAGTTGGAGCAATGCGGTAAAGATATTGAGAAAATCGAGATACAACGCAAGGGCACCGTCGATAGGAGTCTCGTAGTTTCCATTCATAATGTTCTGCGTATCATAAATAACCATGATGCTAAACAGTATTACAACCACGCCTGAAATAGCAACGTGCAAGATTGGATTACCAAGGAAGATATTTAAAATTGAAAAACCAATAATCACCAACATTGCAATCATTAACGGTTTACCGTAACTGGTAAAGTCTTTAGTAGTTTTGATAGCATAAAAACTCATAGCACCAAAAACGACAGAGGTCATGGCAAATGCATTACCGATAATGGTTGCCCCGCCATTCATTCCCAGGGTGCGTGCCAATAATGGTGCTAACATCAAACCGGTCATAAAGACAAACCCAAACATAACCGCTAAATTAATACCGGGTTTATGTTTGACAAAATGTAAACCGATGAGGAAACCGATTTCCAAAGCAAACAAAGGCCAAAAATAATTAGCGATTGCTCCAGCTAGAGGAACACCAACGTATGCACCGACTGCGCCTGCCATCATTGAAGCGGCGAACAGTTTATACGTATCTTTAACAAACGAAACGATCTGCGCCTCACTGCGGTGAGCGCTCTCGTAACCAAAAGCACCTTCTCGTGCGTATTCGCGATCATATAAAGCCATAGCTTTTTCCTTATAAGGGATTTTACAAAAGTGATTATACAAGAGTTTGATTAACCGTTCATTTGATTATAAAGATAAATAGAGGAGTTTAGAGGGAGAAAATGGGTAGAAATGTTACATTTTTAAGGGTTCAAAATAGAAAATAAAAACTTTTTGACATATTTTGCCTATTTGCTCGAAAACCTCTTGACATCTAAGACTAAATCCCCTATAATTCCCGTCCACAAACGATGAGACGCTTCGAAAAGAAGGGTTGAGTTTGAGTTTGCGATCATTGAAAACTAAGTAGGTCAAACGGTTCGAGACGGTGTCTTCGAGACGTTGACCTTATGTCAACACAATACAACAACCGTCTATTT
>Ga0156221_1093_pt1 | contig 59526 bp, 62 predicted proteins | sample RifCSPlowO2_12_FD_107869 | JGI IMG/M metagenome (GOLD analysis project Ga0156221, IMG submission 107869) | Sulfuricurvum sp. RIFCSPLOWO2_12_FULL_43_24
AATTCCCTCTTAAAACGATATGATGCCCACTAAATTGAGCATCACAACCAATAGCGCCACAGGCGCGATATAACGTACACTAACTCGCCAGATCGGATAGAACCAACCCATCTGATCTTTCAGTACCGATGCGACACGCTCTTTTTCGATCACATGACCGACAAATATTGCCATCACAAGTCCCGCAAGCGGTAAAAAGACATTGGAAGTCAGATAATCAGACCAATCAAAGAAACTTTTCCCACCCCACGTTAAATACGCCGATGTTTCCATGCTAAGGGAAAGGATCGCAACAATTCCAAACAGATAAAAGAATGTTCCCATACTGATCGCCGCTTTCGTTCGACTCATATCCCATCGGTCAATCAGATACTGCACCATCGGCTCAACGAGTGAAACCGCCGAAGTAAGACCTGCGAAGGCTAAAGCCATAAAAAATAGAACCGCCAATACATTTCCGACCAATCCCATTGCATGAAAAACAGCAGGCAAGGAGATAAAGACAAGCCCCGGACCTTTTGCCGGTTCCGCTCCATATTGAAATAAAAAGGTAAAAAGTACCAATCCTGCCGCTAAAGCAATCAGCGTATCGGTGACAATGACAAAAATCGAAGCACGTACCAAATTGCTATCTTTCGGTAGCGATGCCGAATAGATCATAATCGCCCCCATTCCTAAAGAGAGGGTAAAAAACGCGTGTCCCACTGCTACGGCAAAAGCTTCAGAGGTGAGTTTGCTCCAATCGGGATTAAACATATAATTCACCGCTTTTGGAAAACTCTCCATATTCATTGCATAGATCAGCATCCCCGCAATAATCAAAATAAGTGACGGCATCAACACGAGATTGAATTTCTCAATCCCCCCTTTGATCCCTCGAATCAATACTGCTGTCGTAATCATAAACGCCAACGTATGAAAAAAGATCTGCGTCCAGACCCCTTGTGTCATGAGGTTATTATAAATCCCTTCTGCCTCAGGTATGGTGGCAGGCAATGTTCCAAAAGAGAGTGTGATATAGTAAAAAATCCATCCGATAACAACGGAGTAATAAAACATAACCAGCGTTCCGGAAAGCCCCATAAACCCCGCATACTTCCATCTCTCTTTATGACGCGGTGCCAACTCTTCAAATGCACCGACTCCGTCACGTCGTCCCAAATATCCGATCAACATTTCGGCGATCATGACCGAAAATCCAACCAATACAACGGTCAACAAATAGACTAAGACAAATGCACCTCCGCCGTATTCACCCGTAATGTATGGAAATTTCCAAATATTACCGAGTCCTACTGCCGAACCTGCGGCGGCCATCAAAAACCCCCACCGGCTAAAATGTGCTATTTTCATACTATCCCTTATCCTCTTTCTTATTGAATCATTCGTTAAATTGATTCCTGATTGAATGAATTATAGCAAAATTGAAGAAAGTATTGACATTTGAGCAAATTTCAACTATAATTTCGCCTCACTAATTAGCTCACTCGAGTTTAAATTAGATGAAGGTCGGGGCGTAGCTCAGTCTGGTTAGAGTACTTGGTTTGGGACCAAGGGGCCGGAGGTTCGAGTCCTCTCGCCCCGACCATGTTTTTTTCTTTTTTTTGTATTATTTCAAACAGATTCTTTATTACAGATGGTGGGTGTAGCTCAGTCGGTTAGAGCATCAGGTTGTGGTTCTGAGGGTCGTGGGTTCGATCCCCATCACCCACCCCATTTGTTTCTGGTTTGAAACACCTTTGATACACGATGTTTTAGAAGGCGATTGTGCGTTCGTAGCTCAACTGGATAGAGTAACGGACTTCGGATCCGTAGGTTATAGGTTCGAACCCTATCGGGCGCACCATATATACTCATGCGTCCTTAGCTCAGCTGGATAGAGCAATGCCCTTCTAAGGCATCGGTCAGAGGTTCGAATCCTCTAGGGCGTACCACCTTAGACTTTTTATACGTGCGCGGATGTGGTGAAATTGGTAGACACGCCAGACTTAGGATCTGGTGCCGCAAGGTGTGAAGGTTCAAGTCCTTTCATCCGCACCAACAACAATCGATAAACCCCTATTTATATGGGCATCGGTAAACTTCTTCAAAAACAATCCTGATAGTTTTTCCTAAAATGTTGCACTTTTGGTTGCACTCCAAGGCAAAAACCATGCAATATCTCATAAAACACAGAGATACCTACTATTTCAAAAAACGACTTCCCAACACAAAAAAGAATTTAGTCCTCTCTCTTCAAACCTCAAATAAGCATGAAGCTAATTTTATAATTGCTATAATCAATGCTCGTTTATCATTATTTTTGCAGGATTTGAAATTGACACCGAACGAAGAACTTGACCTGATACAAACGACCATTAGAAAATATATTCAAGAAGCCAAAGAAGATTACGGCTATTACGCCGACTTGAGGGAAGAACGCTACAAATTCACCAATAAAAAAGGGGATGAGCTTTTAGGAAGCCATCCAAAGGCATTGGAAAAAGCAATCAAAAAACTAACCGATACCCTCTATTCCACCAACAAAACCGCCCTTTTCAACCAAATTATCGAATACGGGAATATGAAACAAGAGTTTGAAGCCGTTTTAGCCCAATTATCCCCATCTAATCGAATCCGCTTTCAGGATGAAGTTATCAAGGGCGAAATAGAACTATTGGCTTTAGATAGAGAACGGAACGCTCAACGTGTTTCTATAATTCCCACTTCGCCAAGATATTTACAAGAAGAGTTTGCAGTAGTTACGCAAACCAATCCCCCCCTATACGTTGCACCCCAAGAAATACAACCTATCACACCCCGAAAGCACCGCTATTACGAAAAAACAGCCGAAGAAATCCTAACTCAATTCATGCAAAGCAAAACAACCGTTGGAAAAGATAAGGTTGAAGAGCCAAAACGCTATGAAAGCCCTATTAGAATCTTTTTGGAACTTGTTGATGTAAAGTACCTTATAGATATGACCCATGAGGATTTAGAGGACTTCATCGAAGATTTTTTATTCCTACCTGACCAAAACAAAAATAAAAAGCTTTTCAAAGCACACACCTATAAAGAGGTTATCGAGATTTCAAAGCAACAAGGACTTAAGCCCCTATCCGAAAGCACCCTAGCCAATAAAATTATCAATATAAACGCTTTTTTAGATTATGCGATAGAAAGGGAATATCTCGATAAAAATCGGCTCAAAGGAAAATCGAATCTCAGCGCAAAAGGTGCAGATGATAAACGGAAAGAATATTATGATGAACAGCTTAACAGCCTTTTCCGAAGCCGATGGTACACAACCGAACTAAAAAGTAATTTGGAAAACTATCCTAGCAAAATTTGGATTCCCCTTATCCTCCTGTTCCAAGGTTGCCGTCTCAATGAGATTGCTCAACTCTATATAGACCAAATCAAAATCAGGTCAGGTATACATTTCATTATGATTCGCAAAACACACCCTGAGCAACAACTTAAAAATCCTACCAGTAGGCGTACTATCCCTATCCATCCTACACTAATCGAACTTGGATTTTTAGATTTTGTAGAATCACAAAAAGCAAAAGGCTATACTCGTCTATTCCAAGAACTCTATCACACGACGGGCAAAGGATACGGACAAGCCTTTTCCAAACATTTCAACGACAGGGATTTTAAAAAAGAGTGGCTCGATGAATCCACCATAAAGCTACTGGAAGAAGAAACCATTTTACTGGACTTGCACTCGTTCCGTCATAATTTTTCGGGTTCGCTCAAAGGATTAATCGAGGATGGACTTCTCGACCACTTTACAGGACATCAGCAAAACAGTGAGGCGCAAAAACGATATGGGAAATTCAGACCCAAACTACAATTTGAAATGATTAGTAAGTCAGAGTATCCTGATTTGGATTTGAGTGATTTAAAAACAACATTAAATTTACTGTTTACTAAATAACTTGTACTGTTTTCAATTAATAATTTATAATATTAATTGAAAAATATAGATAGAATATTGCTAAGACATAGAGGAATTATTAAACATGGAACAATACATAGAAAAAATATTCGAAGATGGAGGAAAGTGGCTTGTAGATAAAGACAACAATGTTGTTAGCTTGGATATATTTACTTTTGATGAAGCAAAAAAAATGTTGGATAGTTTAGAACAATGTAAGGGTTGTGTGGATTGTTATGACTGCAAAGGATGCGTTGAATGCTTTGAGTGCCAAGGGTGTATATGGTGTGTTGGTTGCTACAACTGCACAAATTGCTATGAATGCGTAAATTGTGATAACTGCAAGGAATGCATTAAGTGTGAAGTTTGTGAAAACCTTGATGGTACCGAACACACAATTGAAGATGAAGAGTTAGTAGAAGAGTTTCAGGAAGTGGAAATAACAGGTCACTTATATCTACAAGATAATATGCTCAATAGAGTTAGTTTGGTTAAATATGATAAAAAAACAGCTATAGAATGGTTAAACAGCTTATCAAATTGTAATAATTGTGAAGATTGTAATAACTGTAAAGATTGTAATAACTGTAAAGATTGTATACAATGCACTAACTGCCAAGATTGCTATAGTTGTTCAAAATGCATAGATTGTAAATATTGCTTCACATGCAAAAATTGTACTTATTGTAGTAATTGCGAAGAGTGCATTGATAATGAATATTGTCTTCATTGCTATACTTCAAATAAATGTTACCAATGTCAGAATTGCAAATCTTGCGAAAATTGTCGTAACTGTGCAAAAATGAATAATTGTAAAAATAGTGAAAATTGTGAAAATTGTGAAAATTGCATTCAATGCAGACGTTGTAAAGATTGTCATAATTGTGAATCCTGTGACGATTGTAAGAAGTGTAAAAAATCTGTTAATTGTATGGATTGTATAGATTGCAAAAAATGCGATTATTGTCATGAGTGTGAAGATTGCCATAATTGTAAAGAGTGTCAAAATTGCGAAGACTGCCAAAATTGCCATGATAGCTTTCATTGTGAAGATTGTGTGGATTGTGTGGATTGTGTAAGAATAAAAAACTCCAAGGGTTTAAAAGATGTGCAGAACTATGGCGATGTAAAAAATTCCAATCAATATAGGTTGATTGGTTTTATAATTATTATAATAATAATAATTTATATTACAAAAGTAGCTATCAAGAATTGAATTATCTACAAAAATCCTCCTATAACAATTCATCGCTCTAAATGAGTGTTAATTTTTATAGGAGCTTCACATGATTACAAAATCGTTTTTACTAACCACGCTAGTGGTTCTGGATTCTGTAACAACGGTGATAGTCAATGTCGAGCAATTTTTGAAACTGTTTTGCTAACAGGTTCAAAAAACAAAGGTGGCACTTTGTCTGCTCGTATTGGCTATATTGACTCGAAGGAGCTTCCATCTCTATTGCTAAATTTTGGCAATAGAGATAGGAAGCGCATCGAAATGGCACTTTATCACGATAAAACATCGAAAAACTGGCAACTACATGATGCCTAGTTTTGTTGAAAAGTGCCGACAATCCGCATATAAACTGATTAGGAGCTATCAGCTCAAAACCTGACACATTCTTGGATTTCTTTAACCTCTGCCATTGCCACACCCCCTACGGTTAAACCAAGTATCTTATTTCTACTTCTACCGCCTTATGACACTCGTCATACCTTTGGCATTTCGTAATATTGCCTCTAAACAAATTACAGGTCTAAACTTCCAGTCAAGAAATAAAACTCATCCTCTCCCTTTCAGGGTCACTGGTCAAAACCAAACCCAAGGAGAAAAAATGTTTACCCAAAAGAAAAAAGATTACTATGCAAGAGTTCTAGGATTCAAAAATACAGCTGATTTTGAGCTGTTTACTAAAAGGTTCTTTTTCTATCTCAAAAAAGAACCTCTCACCAAAAACCGAATTATGTCGGGATTCTTTATCCTATTAAACATTCAAAAACACACCCTACAAAATCAACACCTCATTAATTATGACGGTATCAAAAATCCTCATGTCAAAAAATATGCAAAAGAGATATTGGACTTACGAACGAAAGGGAACGGGGGGCAATCCATCGTTAAGCACCTGTTTGAAAATCACCGTGTCAAAGTATCACGAGGAACAATAGAAAAATTCTATAAACAAAATGGGCTGTAAGCAATGGCGAACTTGAAAGGGGGAAGTCTCCAAAAACAAGCGAAGGATGCCTTTCATAGATTAGAAGCATTTGGAAAAGGGAGGGTCGGCAAAGACGACCATCTCACCCATTCCGATAAACTGGCGGAAAAGCGGGAAATGTACCTAAGAGACATTACAGAACACTTTGAACGTCACGAACTGGACGGAAAACTCAACGCCCTTTTTACACAAGAAAATCTACAATCGTTTTTCACCGAACGGCTCGAAGGGTTAGCCACCAAAACACAGGAGGATTATTACAGGGGATTTTCCTCTATGCTCAAAGGACTAGAGGAACAAAACATACATATACCCCTGCACCATGAAAATAGCGGTTACTTTGATGAAACCGTCTCACACCTGAAAGATGAGGCTATCCCCTCCCCAATCGAAAACAGGTATATTGAGAATGTGGAGACCGTCATAGGCAATCTTTATGAGGACAGATACATTTCGGGACTGATAGCGGAAACCCAATATGAATTAGGCATTAGACAATCAGAGGCTTATGAGCTGATTCGAAATCCTGAACACTATATCAATGATGGAATGGTCTCGGATTTGATAGGCAAGGGAAATCACGCCTATGAGCCAAAGGAAATTTCTTTGGAGCTTGAACAAAAGATTTTAGGTTATGAGGGTGAATTGATAGATAAAAGCACATATCACCGTGATTTGGAAGATTATGGTATCAGTTCCCATGATTTTCGTTTTACCTATGCTAGGGATGCTTATGAGGAAAAAATAGCTGATGGTATGAGCGAACAGGAAGCAAAACTAGAGGTCAGCGAAGAGTTGAACCATAAACGAGAAGCGATAACCGATTATTACTTATCTCGAACGATAGAGGCATAATTTCGAGACTTTACTTAGAGAATAGCTATATATCCTTATATCTATCTCTTTAAGTATATATTTTTTCCCCATTTTATTCGTCTGCCTTTATCAATCCTATCAAGATTCTCTCAAACTTTTTCTATATTTTTTTATCCTATGCCTTATATAACACCCAAAAAATAAGGCAGACGAAGCCCCATCAATTTGGGGCATTCGTCACGATAACGGCTCAAATGAGCTATTATACACCTCCTTGGAAGAATAAAGAGGTCACTTCTACGTCCTGTTGCTGGGTTTCCTGAAACAACAACAGATTCCTTTCGGAACTCAAAGTGCGAACTGCTATCTCATGCCCACAACGACACGAATAATAGAAACGGGGTGCCGATTCCTCGAACACATGAAGGACGTAACCACAAGCCACCTAACCTTTTCTCCCATCGTCCTCATATTACTATGAGGCATTTCCGCTCCACCATATCGACTTTAGCGACTTAGGTGGAATAGGAACAACACCTTTTTTATAAGGTTGCTATGTGGTTTTTTTGAAAAGAGAGAGTAGCACTTGCCACCAACAAACCGTTAAACTTAACGGGTGAGGTAATGACTTTGTGAATCAAGACCTCGACTCTCTCTTTTCTCTTATAAAAATCACACGAAAAAAGCTTTATGGAAATATTATAAGCGATGTTTTTCAAATAATCCAGTGTAGTTGGGATAAAAATGCAGAAAATATTAGTTATACTTTTATAAATTCATTGCACCATTGGTTGCACCGTTTTAGAACATCCGCTGTCAAGAGTCGGGTTTGACGGGTTTTGTTTGGGTTGTTTGTGCAAAGGTTCCATCCTTTCATCCGCACCATCGATAAACCCTTATTTATACGGGCTTCGATAGACTTACACAACAAATTCTTCCATTTTTACCAAACTTTTTCTCCAATTCAACAATCAATCTAAAGAACTTTCCAGTATGATCTATTTTATAACACAAAAAAAGCTCTTTTGTCGATATTAAGATAAAGTCCGCTCTTGAAATCAAATGCATTGAAGTGTATTATTAAAATCTGAGGAAAGGTTGCCAATGGATAGTTTAATCAATCAAAAAACACTTTCTAAGATATTTTTTTATGCCGTTGTAACATCTTTTGTCTACTTTTTCTCAGCAAAACTGGTTACACCTCTTTCTTTAAGTGAATCATCAAGTATCTTTGCCATTTGGCCCCCAACCGGTGTTGCTCTCTCATTTTTATTTTTTCGGGGCTATGTCGTTTTACCCGGTATTTTTATCGGTGCTTTCTTTTTAAATATGACTTTGAGTTCTCCGATGGTGGCATTTGAGATTGCAATCGGCAATACTATCGGTCCGGCAGTCGCGTATTGGTTTATCATGAAAAGTTCCAAAAATGTGATCAAAGATGATATTTTTTATGATACCGATACCATCATTTCATTTATTTTTTACAGTGTAATCGGTGCATTTATTACATCCAGTATGGGCACAACAATGTTGTATCTTAATGGCATGTTAGCCACAGAGCATCAGATGCTAGGTTGGGCAGTATGGTTTTTTGGTGATCTGATTGGATTCATTTTAATTGTTCCTATATTTGTAGCGTATGTTTTACAGCGTAATATCAGTATTGTTTCAAAAGAACATATTGTGGAAATTGCACTTATTCTTTCGGTGTTGGTTATTTCGGCAATCGTTATTTTTGGTTCAGGCTATTTTTTCGATAAACGCTACCCGATTGAATATCTAATTTTATTCCCGCTTATCTGGGCAAGTACTCGATTACAAAATGGAATCAACCTTATTTTTTTAGCCATTGTTGTTATTTTAGCTATATTGGGAACGGCATCAGGATACAGCCAATTTTCCTTTGAAGGTGACCATAGACTCTCGTTGATCATGCTTCAGGTATTTATTTTTACCGTCACATTTTCTATTTTAATGATGACTGCGCAACGTTGTTATACGATACGAATTCTTGAAGAGAAAGAGCATTTGAGCTTAATTGATTCATTAACGCAGATTGGTAATCGAAGATTTTTTACCAAAATATTCAAAGAAGAACTGGATAAAAGTCAGCGTTACAAACGTCCCCTATCCCTCATAATATTTGATATAGACTATTTTAAAAATATCAATGATTTACTAGGACATCATGCGGGAGATAGTGTGTTGGAAGAACTTTCAGCATTAGTGAATGCACAGTTGCGCTCAAGCGACCATATCTCCAGATGGGGTGGAGAAGAGTTTACGATTATTCTTCCCGAAAGTGAACTCTCTCAAAGTGTTTTAACCGCTGAAAAATTGTGTAAGAAAATTGAAGTTTACCCATTTAGCATTCAACAAAATGTAACTTGTAGTTTTGGGGTCATCCAATGTAGTTATGAGGAAACAATCGACAGTGCACTTCGTCGGGTTGATGAAAAATTATATGAGGCAAAAGAGCTAGGCCGCAATAAAGTAGTCTCATAAGCTCGTTTACCCCATTGCCTCATCAAACTGATTTACTTTTTCCATCGCTTCGGCTATCAACGGTTCCAAAACCGAAGAGTCTAAAGAGTGTTTTGCTAAAAACTTCTCAATCCCCTCCGAATCCAACATCTCGATAGAGCGCACCATCGTAAGCAATTCACCGTAAAAACCGTCTCCCTCAAACAGCGCCCGCTCGATATCAGGAGCAACATTGAGCCGCTTTAAAACATCTCTATGGGGAATATGAAAAAGCAGATGGATCAACGAGAGCATCCCGACAAAATAGGCGGCAGCACTCTGAGCCTTGGTCGGGTGCGGAACAATCAGGTTCAAAAGCTTTGTCATTAACTCTGTTCGATTGACCACCATGAGCAAAAGCGGGATATTGTTTTGATCCGATTCTTGCGATTCAGAGAACATCAACAGCATTATCCATCGCGACAGCGGCTCTCGCCCCATCAATGTCAGAACATGCCGGATGGAGGAAACAGGATTACGAAGCGAAAAAATGGCCGAATTGATAAAACGGATTAATTTCAGACTGACCATGTGATTGAGCTCAAAAGCCCGTACCAGTTCATCGATTTCCACTTCACACTGGAGCATATTCCACAACTGCATAACGGATTCTTGATTGAGCGAAAAAGAGGGATTTTCTAGCACTTTTGGCTTGGAGATAAAATAGCCCTGGAAATAGAAAAAACCTTTTGCTAGACACTCTGCATGGATATCATGCGATTCTATTTTCGATCCGATAACATTCAAGCCAAACTGCTTCAGCCGTTCGATATCATCACGCTTAATCCGTCCGCTCCGGGTAATATCAATTTTAACGAATTCCAGATAGGGGAAAATAGGGGAAAATTTTTCAATGTTTTCAGGAGTAAAGGCAAAATCATTCAGAGCGAAACGGTACCCTTGGGCAAAAAGTCTCTTCAAATGAGTACTCAATCGCTCATCAATCACACTCTCTTCGAGCAATGCATATACGACCCGATCTTTCGGAAGTAATTCTAGCAATTCATGAAAAATAAAATGGTGATCGGCACGTATAAATCCAATCCGTTTCCCTAAAATACGATCAATTCCAAAGGCACTTTGCAGATCATTAATTAACGTGGCCGTCGTATGTGCATCACTGCTTTGCCCCGAATAAAAAAGATCATACGCTACGAGCGAACCTCTTTCGTTTACGATAGGCTGACGACCGATATAACTGCTTCCCATATTTATCTTTCTCTAACTCTTCTCACCGCCAATATAATCATTGATAGTAACACACAATTCATAATAAAACCGCTAAAACTAGTTTCAAACCCCTTAATGCTACAATAGCAGCACGAAAATTTATAGGGAGTTTTATGCGTCTTTTGCTCTGCTTATTGGGTAGTTTTCTTTCATTATCGGGAATTGAGGGGTACAATGGAAAAAGTCTCGTCCTCCCCCTCTCTTCCGCTTCAGGAACACTCCTAATGAATGAACGAAACATCAGCGTTCTTCCGCATCCCATTAATCCCGCTCAAGGGTTTGCTATTATTCCTACCGATTATCACTCACCGGCGCAAGAGATTGACATAAAATGGATTAATCCTCTGGGAGAGTTGAATATACCTATTGAGATCCGTTCCTTTGATTACCCTACTGAAGTTTTAAATGTCGAGAGTTCCAAAGTAACACCTCCCCCCGAAGCATTGCAGCGAATTGCACAGGAGAAAGCCGAAGCCGAAAAAATCTATAACACCCTTACCCCAACTCGTTATTGGAACAAACCCTTTATTCATCCAATGGAGAGCAATATCACGAGTCTTTACGGCTCCGCGCGCACCTATAACGGTGTTTTAAAAAGCTATCACGGCGGAGTCGATTTTCGTGCCCGGACTCCCCTTCCCATACTCGCTAGCAATGATGGTATCGTTGTTCTGGTCAAAGATCGTTATTACGCCGGAGGTACCGTCATCATCGATCACGGGGAGGGGATTTACAGCTGCTATTTTCACATGAGCCGATTTGATGTCAAAGTAGGTGATGGTGTCAAACGGGGTCAAAGTATCGGGCTCACAGGTGCAACCGGACGTATCACCGGACCTCATCTGCATTTTGGGCTTATGGTTTTAGGGCTCCAGAGTGATCCGCTCGATCTGATTACACAAATCAATGCACTTTTTCCAAAGGAAATCGATGAAACACTTACTCTTCGCTAGTCTTCTCTTAGGATCTGGGCTCAATGCCTTTTCGACGACGAACATCCAGTACCTCTATGGTGACTTCGAGGGGGCAACCTTTATGGATACAACCCAAGGGGCGAAACAAACCGTTACCGCTGAGCATTACCGGACGTTTGACTACGGTGATCTGTTTATGTTTGCCGATTATGCCTATACTCATGACGGTCTCCAATTTACCCATAAAAAAAATGACCTCTACGGTGAAATATCTCCGCGACTGAGTTTGGATAAAATCGGTGGATTTTCAACCTCTACCGGAATACTCAAAGAGACTTATGCAGCGTTCCAATACAATCGCGGCGATAAGTATCACGCATGGCTTTACGGAGCAGGATGCGATTTGGCGCTTCCGGGATTTTCAGTATTTGGAGTCAATCTTTATCGAAAGCATCAAAATATCGGTGATCATACCTACCAGCTCTCCCTAAACTATTATGCTCCACTGGCAGATCGATGGCATTTCGAAGGATTTACCGACTGGACGGCACGCGATATTTTGAGTCAAAATCAACTGCTTTTTGACCTCACGCAAACAATAGGAATTAAAGAGGGGAAACTCGAAGTGGGAACCGAATGGCATTATTACCATGAAAACAGTTATCACACCGATAATGATGTGTTTCAGGCAATGCTAAAATATACGTTTTAATCTTTTTTCAGAGCGGCCCAAATAAAGCCGCCCAAACCGACACCGACAACGATCACTAAAAACCCGACTTGAAACCAATCCATACCCGACATTACACAACCTCACTTAATTCTTTTTCTTTTAGCTGCCCGCACGCCGCACTAATATCCAGCCCTTTGGAGTCACGAATCGTACACAACACACCATGTTTAATCAGATACTCTTGAAAAGCGACCATATCGGCACGGCTCGGGCGCTGATAATCAGACCCCTCATACGGATTAAAAAAGATCAGGTTCACTTTTGCCTTGATCCCATGGAGAAGTTTCACCAGTTTTTTTGCCGAGACCAAATCATCATTTTTATTTTTGATGACGAGATACTCAAACATTACCCGTTTACGGGTATCGATCGGAAACCGTTTCACCGCATCAATGATCGAAGCGATATTGTACGCTTTGTTCATCGGAATCAGTTCACTGCGCAATTCATCATCCACCGCATGGAGCGAAATAGCGATGTGAACCCCCAAATCCATCTCACCCAGTTTATCAATCTTCGTACTTAGCCCGCTGGTCGATACGGTTTGACGTTTACCCGAAATAGACAATCCCTCTTCGTCTTTAAAAATGGTGATTGCTTTGGCGAGATTGTCCAAGTTATCGAGTGGCTCCCCCATCCCCATATAGACAATGTTAAGTCGGCGATGTGCGGCGAGATTGTTATCCATCTTCACCGCCAATACCTGTGCAACGATTTCCCCCGCGCTCAGATCACGAGTAAACCCCCCTTTGGCGGTGAGACAAAACGAACATCCCACTTTGCACCCCACCTGTGTCGAAACACACACTGTAAAGCGTGCTTCATGTTCAATATTCCCCTCATCATCGATAGACTCATCTTTCATTTTAAGCCACACCGTCTCGACCGTTTTTCCATCACTCAGTTCAAAGAGGTATTTAATAGTCCCATCGGTTGAGCACTCTTTGCGGGCGATTTTGAGGGGCATGATCTCATACTGAGATGCTAACTCTTCGCGCATCGCTTTGGGAAGATTTACCATCGTATCAAAACTTGTCGCATACTGATGATAAATCCAGCCCCAAATTTGTTTGGCACGAAACGATGGCTTCACCATCCCCGCAAGTTCGGCTTTGGTGTAATCCAAAATACATTTTTTATCCACGGATCAACCCTTTTTCTTTCAAATACTCACGCAATAGCACTTTGGCAAATCCGTGATTGGCGATAAAGTCACGGTGAGCGTTTGCGTCGCAGTAGTTCGTGATACAAAACACCCCACCCGCAGGAATACCGAACACCTGCGCCACCCGCATCACGCTGAAAAATTCCATGTTCTCAATCCCCATCCCGAGCGCTCTCATTTGCACCATTGCACGCTCACTCGTCGTGATGTAGTTCGAAGAGTTTACAATAACATCTTTGATCGCTTCCGTTTGTGCCGAAACGACGTTATCGATAGGGGTATAGGCACTTTTATCCAAAAACCCTAACTCGATGTTAGCTGCCGTTTTAGACTCGATGATGTCATTGATTTTAGGTTCGCCGTAACTTCCCGCACTCCCCACGAAAAGGAGAAATTCAGGCTTGTGAACCAAACAATGGCGGGTCAAATTGATCGCACTGTCGATCAGCCCCACCCCTATCGGTATCGCAAAATCAAACGTCTCATTATTCCCTGCGCAGAGTATCATAAGCGTACCGGAATCCCATTCGCCGATAGATAGCGTTTGAGATCCATAATGTCGATCTCTTTGTAATGGAAAATACTCGCCGCCAATGCCGCATCGGCACCGTGTTCAAACGCCTCTTTGATATGTTCCATCGTCCCCGCCCCGCCGCTGGCGATGACGGGAACATTCACAGCGCGGCTGATTTGTTCGGTGATGGAGAGATCAAATCCCGCTTTGGTTCCATCAGCGTCCATCGAGGTGAGGAGAATCTCCCCCGCTCCGCGATCAACAACCTCTTTCGCCCACTCCAGTGCATTAATCCCTGTATCGACTCGCCCGCCATTGAGATAAACGTTGTATTGATCGCCCGTTTTTTTCACATCAATAGCCACTACGATACACTGACTTCCGAACCGTTTTGAGCCTTCATTGATAAACTCAGGGCGTTTGATCGCCGCAGAGTTGATACTCACTTTGTCACACCCGACGGCAAGAAGTTTGTAAATATCATCCAGAACCCGTATTCCACCGCCGACGGTAAGGGGGATAAATACCTCTTTCGCGACCTGTTCGACGATATGAACAATCGTATCGCGTTCTTCATGTGAAGCGGTAATATCGAGAAAAGTTATCTCATCCGCCCCCTCTTCGTTGTACCGTTTTGCCACTTCGACGGGGTCTCCCGCATCTTTGAGCCCGACAAAATTAACACCTTTGACAACACGGCCATCTTTAACATCCAAACAAGGAATGATCCGTTTTGCAAAAAAATTATCCATGGAAACCCTTTAGCACTATCATTACGGAAGTATAGTGTGCATTACCAAAAGTAACGATAAAGGCTGTGAATTGATAACCTTCATTCAAATCACCTAAAAACGGACATTTTTGTGCTTTAATAAGCTATTAACACTTTATCGGGTACAATCAGGGCAATGCAAAAAGACCGTGCCGCTATCGCCAAGAAAAAATTTGGCCAGAACTTTTTAAAAGATGAAGCTGTTTTAGCACAAATCATCCAATCGATGCCCGATACACCTCATCGTATCGCAGAAATCGGGCCTGGATTAGGTGATTTAACTAAGTATTTAGTTGATGTCAAAAGTGTTACTGCTTTTGAGGTCGATACCGACTTGTGCAAGCATTTGAAGCACCAATTTGCCGATGCTATCAGTACCAATACTCTTGAACTCCGTTGCGGAGATGTGTTAGAGCATTGGAAGAGTGAGCTTTTGGATGAACCGTACGATTTAGTGGCAAATTTGCCCTATTACATCGCGACCAACATCATCCTAAAAGCCCTCGCCGATCCGGCGTGCCGAAACTTGCTTGTCATGATACAGCGTGAAGTAGCAGAGAAATTTTCTGCCTCACCTGGAGAGAGAGCTTTTGGAGCGCTCAGCGTAATTACGCAGAGTGTGGCTGAGGCGGAGATCGTGTTAAGCGTCCCCCCCAGCGCATTCGAGCCAGCTCCCAAAGTCGATTCATCCGTACTGCTCATTTCTAAACGGTCGAATCGTAATGATGAAGGGTTTGAAGAATTTTTACGAGCGGCCTTTACACAGCCCCGTAAAACCCTCCACAAAAATCTCTCCTCACGCTATGATGGTGTTCTTCTCGTTCAAGCCTTTGAAACGCTTGAACTGGAACGCTCCATCCGACCTCATCAGCTTGACACCTCTGACTTTCACCGGCTCTACGCCCTTATAAAATAACCTTTTCTGGGCATTTTAGAGCATCCAAACATACCTAAAAAACTATTACGCCAGAGCGTACAGAAGGAAATATTATGTCCGATGAACAAACAGAATCACCAGCACAACCCCAAGGGGAAAATCGCCAACGCCGCAGCAACCGCCGCCCTTTCCGTAGCCGAAATGCCAACCGTCCAGAAGGCTCAGAAGCAGCAACAGCTGAGCGTCCAAGCGCTGAACCTCGCGAAGACAATCGCCCACCGCGTCAAGACAACCGTCCGCCACGTACCGATAACAGACCTCCGCGTCATGATAATCGCCCACCGCGTACCGACAACCGTCCTCCACGCCAAGACAACCGCCCACCGCGCACGGATCGTGTAGAGGGATCAGAAAATGCGACCGATGCCGAACCAAATCGTTCAGGTCGCGACCGAGGACGTGGCGGACGCCGTGGGGCACCAAGTGCGCCGATAGATGGAAACTTACGTGATTTTGTTATGAAAAACCAAGACGCTCATAAAAATCGTCTCAACCCTCATTTCAAACTCGATCTTAATAACAACGATAAAGTCCGTATTACCCCTCTCGGAGGACTCGGAGAAATCGGTGGAAACATCACGGTCATCGAAACCGAAAATGAAGCAATCGTCATCGATATCGGAATGAGCTTCCCAGATGAAGAGATGCACGGTGTTGATATTCTTGTCCCTGATTTTACCTATTTACGTGAAATTCGTAAAAAAATCGTAGCCGTTATCATTACCCATGCTCACGAAGACCACATCGGAGGGGTACCGTACCTTTTCAAAGAGATGCAATTCCCGATTTACGGGACACCGCTTCCTTTAGCAATGATCGGTAATAAATTCGACGAGCATCACATGCGTGATTTCCGCCGTTATTTCAATCCGATCGTAAAACGTCAAGTGTACCGCATCGGAAACGATTTCGATATCGAATGGATGCACATGACCCACTCAATCATCGATTCTTCATCATTGGCGATCACGACCAAAGCGGGTACCATCATCCATACGGGTGACTTTAAAATCGACCATACTCCGGTAGATGGCTATACTGCTGATTTGCACCGTCTTGCCCATTATGGAGAAAAAGGGGTTCTATGTCTTCTCTCAGATTCGACTAACTCGTACAATAAAGAGTGGACACCGAGTGAGCTTACCGTAGCGCCTGGGTTTGATCGTATTTTCTCAAAATCTGAAGGTCGTATCATTATGTCGACCTTTAGCTCAAACATTCACCGCGTGTACCAAGCTATTTTAGCCGGTATTAAATACAACCGTAAAGTGTGTGTTATCGGTCGCTCCATGGAGCGTAACCTCGAAGTGTGTATGCAATACGATTACATCAAAATTCCAAAAAATATCTTCATCGATGCCGAAGAGGCAAACCGCATGAGCGATAAAGATGTTCTTATCGTTACCACAGGAAGTCAGGGAGAACCAAGCTCAGCCCTTTTCCGTATGGCAATCGGTGAACACCGCCACATCAAAATCAAACCGACCGATTTGATCGTCCTCTCTGCCCGTGCGATTCCGGGGAATGAGGGTTCTATTTCAGGAATGCTCAACTATCTCCAACGTGCCGGAGCTCGTGTCGCCAATGACCGCGATATCCACGTTTCAGGACATGCGAGTATGGAAGAGCAGAAATTAATGCTTCGCCTTACCAACCCTAAATTCTTCCTCCCTGTTCACGGTGAATATAATCACATTATGAAGCACAAAGATACCGCAATCACCTGTGGCGTTCCTGAGCGTAATATCCTCCTTATGAGTGATGGCGACTGCATCGAAGTGAACACCAAAATGATGCGTAAAGCCAAAACGGTTAAAACCGGTAAAACGTATATTGATAACCAGAATAACCACCAAATCGAAGACGATATTGTTATCGATCGCCAAAAAATGGCAAGTGAAGGGATGGTTATGCTGGTGGCGCAAGTCAGCGCCGCAGAATCACGCCTCCTTTCCAAACCGCTTGTCACCAGCTTTGGTATCGTAGCCGATCGTCACGATAAAGCATTCGCCCAAGAGATGGAAGATGTATTAGAACACTTTCTCATTAACCTCAAACCGGGTCTTATCGAGAACCCTAAAGCGTTGGAAAATGATTTACGCCAAGTTGTGCGCAAACACATCTATCGCAAAATGAAAAAATACCCGCTTATCGTTCCACACGTTTTCGTAATGTAACACCCTTCGACAAGCTCAGGGTGAACGGAAATTATCCGTTCGTAATGAGCCTGTCAAACCATGAACTGATTCTCTTTTAATCCCATCTTCGCTATACTCTCTCAAAACTACTTCCAAAGACACACCCATGAAAGTAACCCTGCACCACTATACACCTCTTGTAATCTGTTCCGATGCCATCCGTACGTGTTGGCAAAGCTTTGACAAAAGCGACAACGGAGGGGAAGCTGACCGTGCCCTTATCGATCGTGTCGGAAATAAATTCAAACACGCATCTACACTGGAGCATCTCGTCTATAATTTTTATTTAGAAGGGATTAGCCGTGCATTGCTCCAAGAGCTCGCACGTCACCGCATGGCGAGTCTCTCGGTTAAAAGTACCCGCTACACCCTCAAAGAGTTGAAAGATGAAGCCCCCTATGCTATTGATGATATCGAGCGGGCTTCAAAATATTTAGTTATGAGCGGTGTAGAGATGGTTGATCAAATGAGCATCAGAGCGCTCGAAAACCTCCGACTGGTACTCGTAGAAGGGATAAGTAACGATCGTGCCAAATACTGCCTTCCTGAGAGTTACAAAACAGAATTAACATGGACAATAAATGCACGAAGTCTACAGAACTTTATTTCGCTTCGTAGCGATAAAGCCGCACTTTGGGAAATCCGCGATTTAGCCAACGTGATCTATAACACTTTACCGATTGAACACCGCTATTTATTCGAAAATTCACTCAAAGAGGAACATTAATTATGAAAAAAGCTCTATTTCTTGCTACTGTCACTGTTACACTTTTAGTCAGCGGATGTGCTGAAAAACAAATTGCTGTGAATGGTGTTATATGCCCTGCAGGTAAAACCGAAGAGCGTATTAAAGCCGATTTTCAAGAGTGCCGCTATTATGATCTCAAAGCAGCTACTGAAGCTTCACGTGCTCCGATCACAGTTGAGTGTCAAAAATGTCTTGAGAACAAAGGGTATAGAATCGAGCAATAAATCGTTCTTTGAACGGTTTGTCGTTTTGAATTAGGTTTGGATGTATGAAAAAAGAGAAGAAGTCTTCGAGGAGTTACCCCCGAAGTGTTTAGAATTACAGCGCTGCTTTAGCTTGAGCGGTGAGGGCAGTAAATGCCGCTGCGTCGTTCATAGCGAAATCAGCAAGGATTTTGCGATCAAGTTCGATGTTGGCACGTTTAAGGCCGTTCATGAATACTGAATAGCTCATTCCGTTTAGGCGGCATGCCGCATTGATACGGATAATCCACAATTTGCGGAATTCACGTTTTTTCTGTTTACGATCACGAAACGCGTATACGAGTGAGCGCTCGAGTTGCTCTTTCGCTTTACGGAAATGTTTGTGGCGTGCACTGTAGAAACCACGTGCGAGTTTCAATACTTTTTTATGACGTCTGCGTCTTACGACACCAGTTTTTACTCTTGGCATTTTTTTCCTTTCTTGACCCGGTTCACTTCAAATATAAATGACGGGGTGCCGCTATGCGGACTTGCCCAACGTTACGCTGGAGGGTTAATAGGTTTTAGCCTACGATCATCTTTTTGATGTTTTTAGCATCAACAGCAGCAACAACTTTCGGTGTTTTTTGCCCGCGACGAGTTCCTGCATCTTGTTTAGTCAAAATATGACTACGGAATGCAGAACCACGTTTGAGCGTGCCGTTTTTCTTTACTTTGAAGCGTTTAACCGCCCCTTTTACTGATTTCATTTTTGGCATCGGCTTGATCCTTTCGCAAAAATTCTCTAAACGAGACGCGGATTATACCATAAAAAAGCTTTTACTGATGTTTTGTTATCGTTAGAAGTTAGATTCCGAATCGAGTTCAGGATGACGCTGACTCGTAACGCAGTCATTCCAAACTTGATTCAGGATCTAAATGTGAGAAGAATCTTTTATTTTTTATCTTCTTTTTTGATTGGATGGATCATCATATTGCAATAACGCCCTTCCATAGCAGGTGTTTTATACATCATACCGATATCTTCAACCATCGGCCAAACACGCTGTAAAACCGCAACAGCAGCTTCAGGGTGTGCCATCTCACGACCGCGTAAGAATACACGGAAATGGACATGTTTCCCCTCTTCGAGGAATTCACGCGCATGTTTTACTTTATAGCTAACATCATTTTCAGCGATTTTGACCGAAAGTTTGATCTCTTTGACTTCAACTTTGGTCTGCTTTTTGCGTGCCTCTTTTTTCTTTTTCTCTTCTTGATAATGAAACTTACCGTAGTCCATGATCTTTGCAACCGGCGGTTTCGCATCCGGAGAGATCAATACGAGGTCAAGCCCCAGTTCGTTGGCTTTAGCCATAGCCTCTTGAATCGTAATGATCCCTAATGCTTCACCACCATCTACTACACAACGTACCTCAGGAACGCGGATATCCTCGTTCATTTGGACTCGGTCTTGTTTCTTAATCAAAAATGTACCTCATTAATTTTTTGTTTAACCATTGCGAGGAAATTTTCTTCGCTTAGGTTGTATTGCTCACGTGACCTGCGATCACGCACTGCAATGCTTTTGTTGTTTACCTCTTCATCGCCTAAAACGATGATCATCGGTACACGACCTTTTTCCGCTGTACGGATACGTTTATTAAGACTTTCATTTTTATCGAAAATCTCAAAATCGGCACCCAAATCGATCAATTTATCGGCCAATTCACGTGCGTATGCTTCGTGTGAAGGGGCAATCGGAACGATTGCAACCTGCGTCGGAGCGATAAACATCGGGAACTCCCCAGCGTAATGCTCCGTCAATATACCAACAAATCGCTCAAAAGAACCTAAAATTGCGCGGTGAATCATTACAGGTTGAATTTTAACATTCTCTTCGCCGTTGTATTCGAGCTCAAACCGCGCCGGAAGATTGAAATCGAGCTGGATCGTTCCGCACTGCCATTCACGTCCGATAGCATCGGTAATTTTGATATCAATTTTAGGACCGTAAAACGCTCCGCCCCCCTCATCGATCTCATAGGTGAGGTTGTTTTTATCCATCGCGTTCTTGAGTGCGTTGGTTGAAATCTCCCAAACAGCGTCATCACCGACCGCTTTTTCAGGCTTGGTCGAGATCATCATTTTGTAGTTAAACTCAAATGTTTTCATGATCTTATCAACGAAATCGACAACTTCGATAATTTGCTGTTCGATCTGATCGGTCGTACAGAAAATATGTGCGTCGTCTTGGGTAAACTCACGAACACGGAACAACCCGTGAAGCGCTCCCGTCATTTCATGGCGGTGTACCACCCCGTATTCGAAATATTTGAGGGGAAGGTCACGGTACGAATGCAAATCATGTTCGTACACTTTGATATGACCAACACAGTTCATCGGTTTAACCCCGAACTCCAACTCGTCGATATGGGTGAAATACATGTTTTCACCGTAGTTTTGATAGTGACCCGATACTTTCCATAGATCGCTACGCAACATCTCTGGACCGCGTACCGGCTCATAGCCGCGCTTGCGGTGGGCTTTGAAAAGGAGTTGTTCCAAACGTGAACGCATACGCGCACCCGCAGGGAGCCAGATCGGGAATCCCGCACCGACCTCTTCACGGAAAGTGAAAAGTTTCATCTCGGCACCGATTTTGCGGTGGTCGCGTTTTTCGGCTTCCGCCATTTGATCAAGATACGCTTTGAGTGACTCTTTGTCAGCAAACGCGATACCGTAGATACGGGTCAACATTTCGTTTTTACTGTCGCCTCCGAGATACGCACCGGAGATTTTGGTAAGCTTAAAATAACGGATCAAACCGACACTCGGCAAGTGAGGCCCACGGCAAAGGTCTTCGAATTCACCTTGCTTATAGATCGTTACGGTTTCGGACGGGATACGATCCATAACCGCTTGTTTCAAATGGTCGTTTGCGAATTTAACGCGAGCTTCCTCTTTGGTAATTTCGTAACGGGTGATCTTCTCTTTGCCTTTGGCAATGTCGAGCATCTTTTTTTCGATCGTTTTCAAGTCTTCTTCATTGAGCGTTTCGTTTACTTTGAAATCGTAATAAAAACCCTCTTTTACCGTCGGTCCGACGAAAAATTTTGCATCGGTATAGAGTGCCTTGATCGCTTCAGCCATCAAGTGCGCACATGAGTGGCGAAGAACTTCGAGAGAATCGGGAGAGTTGTCGTAAACGATCTCTTCACCCGTAATTCCAAGTGCTTCTGCCGTTTGTAAATCGATTATTTGATCATCATGCTTGAGTGCAATAATATCCATAAGGGTGTCCCTCGTTGAGAAAATATCGCGGATTATACGGGATTGTTGATTGGTTTACGATTAAATAAATAAATTTTGAAGAAAATTAAAGAGAAATGGTGGTCCCAACAGGACTCGAACCTGTGACCACTACCTTGTCGAGGTAGTGCTCTACCAACTGAGCTATAAGACCATCAAAATTAATGCAAGAGCGAAATTATAGCCGCGTGGAAGTTAAAAGTCACTTAACCCTTACACGACTGCGGTCGGAAGTTTAAAATCAATAACCATACTACGGCAATATCGATCATCACATCGGCTGCGTTAAAAACGGCAAAATTAAATCCGTAATGCCAATAAACATAATCAACAACACCGCCATGCATAAAACGATCTGCTACATTCGAGAATCCTGCACCTGCCAAAATACCGACAGGGATCAGGTAGCATGTTCTTTTCAGCCAGAGAGTATAGCCGATGACACCGGCTAATAAAACGAGCTGTATCCATTTCAATGCTCCCTCTAAAAAAGCAAACATTGAAAAAGCAACCCCTTTATTAAAAACTAAAATCAGATCGATATAGGGAGAATAAAGTCGAAACCCGCCTAAAAAAATCGATTTTATCGCTTGATCGATGAGCAAAGCACTGCTCATTACCAACAATAAGATGACAATCGATCTAACCATTCAAGACCTTCTCAAAAAAGCCTACGAGTTTCTCCATCGCTTTTTCCATCACTTTGGCATCTTTGCCCTCTAATAAAATACGAAGTTTATTCTCTGTACCCGAATATCGGATCAGATGACGCATATGTGCAGCTTCGATTTCTTTCAGTTTTTCATCCAGCCCTTTGATTTGATCGAGCGGTTTTTTCGTTTTGACTTTAATATTCACCAGTTTTTGCGGATAAAGCTTAAATGGACGAAGCACTTTACTTGCTTTTTGCGCGGAGGTCAGCAGCAGTGCCAAAATCTGCAATGCGCTTACCAGTCCGTCACCCGTTTTAGCGTAATCGTGCAAAATGATATGACCGCTTTGCTCTCCACCGAAATTAATCCCGTTTTCACGCATTACTTCCAAAACGTATTTATCGCCGACATTAGAGCGGAAGAGTTTCAAACCGTTCTCATTCATCGTATCTTCTAACGCTTGATTACTCATGACGGTAGAGACAATCCCGCCCCCTTTAAGCTGTCCGGTGCGATGCAAAAACAGCCCCAGTGCTCCAAGAATCTGATCGCCGTCCACTTCATCACCATTTTCATCCACAACGATAAGGCGGTCAGCATCTCCATCGAGCGCCAAACCGATATCGGCACGGTACTGTTTGACCGCTTCACGCAAATCTTTGGTATGCAGTGCTCCGCACCCTTCATTGATATTAAATCCGTTGGGTTTATCGTGCAATACGATCACTTCGGCACCGAGTTCTTCAAGCACCGTCGGTCCCACTTTATACCCTGCTCCGTTAGCCGTATCCAAAACAATACGTAACCCTTGAAGGGTTAATTCTCGACTGAATGAGTTTTTGAGTTGAACAATGTAGCGGCCGATAACGTCATCGATCCGTTTTGCACTTCCGATTTTTTTGCCTGTGACCTGACCTTCTTCAAGGCGGGCTTTATCGTGGGCAATTGCTTCGATCTGAGCTTCAATCTCTTCGGAGAGTTTATTACCTTGGGCATCGAAAAATTTGATTCCGTTGTCTTCGTAGGGATTGTGGCTTGCTGAAATCATAATCCCAGCATCACACCGCATATTCAGCGTCAAAAAAGCAATTGCAGGAGTTGGCATCGGACCGATTTGAACGACGTCATATCCTACTGCGGTAAGGCCGGTCACAATCGCATTTTCAATCATATAGCCACTGCGCCGTGTATCTTTCCCCACTAAAATTTTTTTGGTTCGGGAATGCTCACTGAAATAAATCCCGGCCGCCATCGCTACACGCATCGCCAATTCTGCCGTTAAAAACGAGCCCGCTTCACCGCGTACTCCGTCGGTTCCAAAGAGTTTCATTATAATTTATTTCCTTTTTACCATAATTTTCAAGCTTTTGAGAGATAATCCATAAAATTTAACTTAAATTTAATTATCTTTAAGGTAGTATTCTACCCTAAAAAAAATTCGACAAGGATAAATGCCATGGCAAACCATAAGTCAGCATTGAAACGTATCCGTCAGACGGAAAAGCGTACAGAACGCAACCGATTCTATCGCACACGTATTAAAAACATTGTTAAAGCAGTTCGTACTGCCGTAGATGCAGGAAACAAAGAAGAAGCGAAAGCTGCTCTTGTTATCGCTAACGCTAACCTTCATAAATATGTAAGCAAAGGTGTCTTGAAAAAAGAGACTGCTGCACGTAAAGTTAGCCGTCTTCACCTCGCTGTTAACGCAATCGCAGCCTAATTTTTGCCCTCAGGGCAAAATTCCTTCTTTAATTTTCTCAAAACGCCTCTTTTAGGACACACTTATGTTATCCGACAAACTCACCCCTTTTATCAACCGTTATAACGAATTAACCGAACTTTTGAGTTCTCCCGATATCGGCAATGATATCAAACGAATGACCGATCTCTCGAAAGAGCAATCTTCTATCCAAGCCATTGTTAGCAAAGCGACTGAGTACAAAAAACTCCTCGATGATATTGAAGAGAACAAATCGCTCGCGTTTGATGCAGAACTCGGAGAGCTTGCCAAAGAGGAGTTACGATCATTAGAGCCGATGGTTGAACCTCTCGAGGACGAGATCAAAAAACTCCTCATCCCAAGCAACCCCAATGACAAACGAAACATTTATATCGAATTGCGTGCCGGAACGGGTGGAGATGAAGCGGCGATTTTTGTCGGGGATTTGTTCAATGCCTATGTCCGTTACGCCGATGTAAAGGGGTGGAAAATCGAGCTGATGAGTAGCAGTCCCTCCGATGCAGGCGGATTTAAAGAGATCATCGCCCTCATTAAAGGGGAACAGGTTTACTCACGTCTCAAATACGAGGCGGGAACTCACCGCGTTCAGCGCGTCCCGGCTACCGAGTCCCAAGGACGGGTTCATACCTCAGCCATTACCGTTGCCGTGATGCCGGAAGTCGATGATGTTGAAGTCATTATCAATGAAAATGATCTCAAAATCGACGTTATGCGCTCAAGCGGATCAGGAGGGCAAAGTGTCAATACGACCGACTCTGCCGTACGTATTACCCACCTCCCGACCGGTATCGTCGTCACTAACCAAGATCAAAAATCGCAGCATAAAAATAAAGATAAAGCGATGCAAATCCTCAAAGCGCGTATTTATGATATGCAAATGCAAGAGGCAAAAGAAAAAGAGATGTCGGAGCGTAAAGATCAAGTAGGAACAGGAGATCGCAGTGGACGTATCCGTACCTACAACTACCCTCAAAATCGCATCTCCGATCACCGTATTACCCTCACCCTTTATCGTCTCGAAGAGATTATGCAGGGGGGATTGATGGACGATATTATCGAACCGTTAATTGCCGATACTCAGGCGCAGATTATGGAGAGAGCGGGTTTATAAAAAAATCGCAAGCGATTTTGGGCTTCCTGCCGAAGGAAACCCAGTGTTAACGTAGCCAATCGGGACGCGTTCCGATGGCGTTTAAAATCTCCAGTAGGTTTCAAAAACCCCTTTGACTTCCCCTTTGAACGTAATCGTTCCCTCATCAAGCCCTAAATAGAGCGTTTCTCCGCTTTTAGGATAAACACGAGCATTATCCGCAACCAATCCCTCGATGGAAGCACGATAAAAACACGCTGCCATCCCTGTTCCGCACGCTAATGTCTCATCTTCAACACCGCGCTCATAAGTACGGACATGAATAGCACCATTGCTCTCTACACGGGCAATATTGACATTAGCATTATATTTGTGGCGAAGCTCTCTCGCCATCGCAATATTAAAATGTTCCATATCCGCATCAAATGTCACGAGATGAGGAACGCCGGTATCGATCAGCCACCATCTCATCTCATGCTCTGAAATCGCGTCATTAATCACCAGTGGAGGGGTTAGATCACTCTGAACCATATCCCCCTCCACAGTGGCTTTTATCACCCCTGCACCCGTTAAAAACTCCATTGACTCGTGCGCTAATCCAAAACGATACGCGTAATGAGCGCACGCGCGGCTTCCGTTTCCGCACATTGATGCGGTAGAACCGTCTGCATTGTAAAATTCCCACTCGAAATCATACTGTTCATGAGGAAGAACAACAATCAAGCCATCCGCTCCGATACCGTTTTGACGATCACAGAGAGTTCGTGCAAGCCCTGAGCGATCTGCCCCGTGAAAAGCATGAAAGATGACGAAATCGTTGCCGCTGGCACAGTATTTAGCAATTTGGAGCATGAAGATATCCTCTTGATAAGTCTTTATTGAATTATATAATAGGAAACCTAGATCCTGAATCAAGTTCAGGATGACAAAAATCAAACAACCTTGTTAGATGACAAAAGCTCAACATCCTCGTCATTCCGAACTCGATTCGGAATCTAATTTAGAAGTTATACAAGAAAGTTAATTTATTTTTGGAGCGGGATAAAGCAATTTAATACTATCAACAAACTGCTCACACTCTTTCTGCAAATGTTTAAGATTAGAGGAGTTATCGATTACCCATGTCGCGCGCGATTTTTTCTCATCGATATCCATCTGACTTTCGATGCGGCGCAAAGACTCCTCTTCGGAGAAACCGTTGCGTTTCATAAATCGCTCTAATTGCAATGTTTTAGGAGTATAGACGACCACTGAGTTTTTGATCGGATACGAAGATGTCTCAAAAAAGAGGGGGATATCGATCAGATACGGGTATTTGAGGCGGTCTTGTTTTTCGCTTTGCTCTTCGATCGCAGCACGGATTTTAGGATGGAGAAAACTTTCGAGCTCTTTTTTCGCTTTGGGATCGGCAAAAACTATTTTACCCAAGGCAGGACGATCCACTTTAGAGTTTTTGACAAATTCTTGACCAAATCGTTCCGCTACCCAAGAACTGTTTTCATCCAAAATACGGTGAGCAATCGTATCAGCATCGATGATGCGAAGACCGTTTAACCCGAGCAATGAAGCAACGGTACTTTTCCCCGTTGCAATCCCTCCCGTGAGTGCGATAGCATATTCAAAAGCCATAATTATCTCGAATAGCGCGGTTTTACTGCGCGTGGGCTCTCCGCCGAGGAGAACTTAGCGTTAGAGTAGCTATCGGGACGGGTTCCGATGGCGTGATAAAAAAAATGATATTCAAATGCCATTAGTTACGAATAATTCCGAGGTAATTTTTTCGAACATATTGCGGCATCGCGAATCCGGCGATATGGACATCACAGTTATAGTATTGGTGTCCTTCGAGTAAATCACTGCGCTGTAAAATCAAATCAGCCGTCGGATGATACTCTTTTGAGCAAAGCAAGAGGGTAGAACCATCTTCGAGATGATACGGCATAATAATTTTAAAATAGTTTCCTAAAATCTGCATGAGTTTGGTATTAGCACTCACATCATCCAGCGCAGGATGCTTACACACCATCAAAGCATCTTCTTTTAAAATACGGTTAGCATGGGCGAATACAGCACTATCATCGCTCAGCGTATCCAAAAGTAACACATCGGTGCTTTTATCCGCTTGCTCGCGGAGTCCGTTCAATAGATCATTGGTATCGGCATACACCGATTCTGTGTCACGATAACGTGCCATTTCTGTTTTAAGAAGATCGCTTTGAGTGCTCAGCACCATCACCGTGCGGGGATTTTTATGGGTACACATCGCAACATGGGTCATCATTTCAGGATAGATAAATGTTTTCATTAAGGGTTTCTCTTCTTATGGTAACAGAAATTTTTCAGCGATTGTAACACGCGGAGATTAAAAAGGTTTGAATATTCCATTTATACTCAGAGGTTAAAGGTTAACACGATCTGATTTGCTATAATTTCAAACAATTATTCTTATTAATTCAGGAGCTACAATGTGTGCTGAAAAAATTCAACGCTTTTTAATGGCTATCGTCTTAATCGCAGCAATGCTTTTGTTTGCCAATAACCAATTGCTCTACGCTATGATTCTTCAAACTCTCGTCATTGTGATGGTTATCGTATGGGCCATCACCGATTTTTGCCCTTCATTATGGACATTCAAAAAAGTTTTCGGATCTTGTTACGAAAAATAAACTTCTCCTAACTCTCCCTTCGTTATAATTCCCTCATTACAACAGATGAGGGACTTAATGAGCCAAATCAGCTACAAAGACGCCGGTGTCGATATCGATGCAGGTAACAGTTTTGTCGAAAATATCAAGCCACTCGTTAAATCGACTGCAATAGCCGGTGTACTCGGTGGAATCGGATCATTTGCCGGTGCGTTTGAACTACCTTCTGGATACCGAGAACCGGTAATGCTCGCCGCAACAGACGGTGTCGGAACAAAACTCAAACTCGCTATTGATTCAGGTATTCATAACACGGTCGGAATCGATTTAGTCGCGATGTGTGTCAATGACTTAATTTGTAATTTTGGAACCCCTTCATTTTTCCTCGACTATTACGCAACCGGTAAACTCGATGTCACTGCCGCTACTGCCGTCGTTAGCGGTATTGCTGAGGGGTGCCGTCAAGCCGAATGTGCCCTTATCGGCGGTGAAACGGCTGAGATGCCGGGGATGTACCACTCAGATGATTACGACTTGGCCGGCTTTGCCGTCGGTATCGGAGAAAAAAGCGAACTTGACCGTTCAAACAAAGTAGCTGCGGGAGACATCCTCATCGCATTACCAAGTTCGGGTCTTCACTCAAACGGATTCTCATTGGCACGCAAAGTGTTGTTTGAAAAAATGGGAATGAAATTCGAAGACGAATTTGAGGGAAAACCTCTCATCGAAACGCTTCTTACTCCGACACGTATCTATGTCAAAACATTTAAAGCACTCAAAGATAAGATTCAAGCCCTTGCGCACATCACGGGGGGCGGAATTGTTGAGAACTTCCCACGTGTCCTTCCAGAGGGATTACGTGCCGTTATCTCCGAATCTTCTATCCGTGTTCTACCTATCTTCGAATTGATCGGTCAACACGTTGAACATACCGAGATGTTCCGCGCATTCAATATGGGTGTGGGGATGATTTTGGTTGTTAAAGAAGGGGATGTAGCGGATGTTCTCTCTTCAACGGATGGATACGTTATCGGTCATCTCGAAGTAGGTCAACGCGAAGCAGTTCTCGTATAATTGCTATTCTTTCTTTTGGTACTTTTCTGACTAAACAGAAAAGTACATTAGACTCTTATTTGAGCATATCCGCTCGCGGGAAAGTAAACGTCGACTGACGTGTTACCGCCACTTTATCTTTCGCATCCACCGCATACGCATTAATCGTGATCGGAATAACCGTATCTTTACGATCATCATTCACAAGCACTTCATCCGTATAAAGAACCACTACTTTTTTCTTAACGACGCCCGGTTTAACTTTGAACGGTTTTTCCGGCTGAGCGATTTTAATTTTTCCTTCCATTCCCTCAGGAGCAACGATATTGAAATAGTATTCATGATCTTCGTTTAGCGTATTTTGCAACAAAAAGGTATAGGCGTTATCAACCTGCACTTTACCCTCATCATTTTGATGAACAGAATACAAACGGTTCTCTTTGTTGATATTGAGGAGCATATACTCTTTTTCACTTCCCATCATCCCCAATATAACACTAACAATAATTAAGATAGCAACATAACCCAAGATTTTTGGACGGAAATAGTCCGTTTTACCTTTCATGTAAAGGGTCTCTTTTTCACTTGACCACTCTACAAGGCTCGCTTTACCGAGTTTACCCATAACTTCAGTACACGCATCAACACACTCCAGACAGTTGATACACTCTAACTGAAGCCCTTTACGAATATCGATATGAGTAGGACAAACGCTCACACAACTCTCACAGGTAGTGCATTCAGCATGGCTATTTACCGCAAGCAGATCTTTTTGTTTAATAAACATTTTCTCTTTATGCTCGTCGTAGATATCTCCACCGCGATTCGGGTTATAAATTGCCATAACGGTATCATCATCGTATAAAACCGATTGGATACGTGAATAAGGGCAGACGTAGACACAAAAATTCTCTTGCAAGAAAATAATGTCATAGACCAAGAATAAAACAATCCCGATAATCGATCCCATCAATACCGTATGTTCCATCGGATTTTGAATATAGGCAAAGAAATCTTCCGGCGGTACAAAATACCACATCAGATCGGCCGCAGCAATAAATGACAATCCTGTCCAGAGGAGAATGCCTACTAATCGTTTTACTTTATTTTCAAACTTAGAATAATCCGGTTCTTGTTGTTTGTTTTTAATACGTTTGCGAAGACCCAGCAATTTTGTTTCGATCAAATCACGGTAAACGACACGGAAAATGGTTTGGGGACACATCCATCCGCAGAAAACCCGCCCGCCCAATACGGTAATTCCGAATACCCCGATAAACAAGATCATGAGCAAAAACGGCATCAAATAAAGCTCTTGCATATCAAATTGAATAAACATCAAATGGAGTTTCAATTTATCAAAGCTAAGTAAGAAAAGGTGATTTCCCTCGATGGTAATCCATGGCACTGCCAATGCAAAAATGGTTACAAGGCCATAAAACCAATACCGCATAATACGCCACGGGGTCCACCCCGACAAATACTCTTTTCCTTTTGGGGACACTGTCTCTTCACTCATCATACGACCTCCATCATATAGTTGATTCATCGATTGGGCACTGAATCGTTCCAATCACCGTTGCTTCCGCATCCGTATCGTCTCCGATACCGATGACACCACTCACTACCTCTTTAAGTTCACGCGATTCGATGTAATCTTTGAGAGAGCTTCGACTCACTCCTAAGATACGTGCGATCTCACTTACACTGCGCCGTTTTTTCAACAAATCGATAATCTGCTCCAAATACCTATCAAATTTTGACGATGATTTAGATCCGCGCGGACGGCCGATCCCTTTTTTGGCATCATCTTGAAGCACCTGACGGAGCTGATCGATAAGACCTAAGACAACCATTGTATCACTTTTGCGGTCGATTATCACGCCCGGTTTGACAAAATGGATTGTATTATTATTTTTAAGGAGACAACTAAACATTTGAACGACATCTTCGATGTAGCTGCTCAATGTCCATGTATCATAAACGATCAAAGTATCGCCATCCAAGGATCGGAAAAAACGGACTACTTCATGCCGTTCACTGAGCCGTTTATTTTGAGATGTTTGATCCACAAACTCTTCTTGAATCGCAATCTTTTTTTGATCAGCATAACCATTAATCAATTTAAGCTGTTCATAAACACCATCGAAATCTTTATCGGGACGGATATAACTAACGGTCATTGTATGTTTAAATCCTTTTCAATCTAGAATTTCATCGTCATTTTAACACTTGTGACGACTAAAGTCAATAGAATAGATTATTTTTTCGTCATATTTTCGCAATCAATGATCACAACTTCACATTGTAAGTCCAGGTCAAATGCTGTTTTTACCCGTGTTTGCGCTTCATGTATTAAAGACAAGGCATCCGCAAAAGTACCTCCGCCCATATTGACGAGAAAATTGGCATGAACTTCACTAAAAGCCATAGCACCGACACGCTGACCTTTTAACCCAACCGCTTCGATAAGGCGTCCGGCATAATCACCCGGAGGATTTTTAAAACAGCTTCCGGCACTCGGATCATTCGGTTGATTGGAACGCATCTGCGCAAACATTTCATATCGCTCGGCAGAATATCCGTTTTGTGCTTCGAAAACCGCTTCGAATACCACTTCATCGATAGAAGTTTTACGATAGCCGTATTCGATTTCGCTTTTTTGTTTCCAGCCGCTCTGGGTACGGATTGCAATGAGATAATTAAATATCTCATACTCTTTGAGTCCTGCATTCATTTTAAGCATACCGCCGAGGGTTCCCGGGAGTTTAGAGAGGTACTCAAAATGGGCAATATCATTCTTTTTGCAAAACGACACAACACGTCCCCCCGGCGTAGCGGCACCGATATGGAGACCATCTGTTTCAAGACGAATGAAATCGTACTCTTTAGAGAGGGTCATAAGCGATGGCGGGGTTGGGGAAATAAGAACATTATTAGCAGAACCGACGATAAAATGCCCCTGCGGAACAACATCATTTTCGATGAGTGCAACTTCGACTATTGGGCCGATACGAATAGAACTGAATTTGGAAAAATCGATGCGCTTCGTATTCATTGCATAAAGGTCGGAATCATATTAAAGATACGAATCGTGAAGTCCTGCATTTCGTTCATCATCCACGGCATAGTCAGAATAATGACGACAACAATCCCGATAATTTTAGGGATAAAGCTGAGGGTCATCTCATTGATCTGGGTTGTTGCCTGAAAAATACTGACCGCAAGCCCCAAAAACATCCCGACCAGCAGTGCGGGCAGCGATAAAATGAGAGCAATTTTAAACGTCTCAATCCCCAAACCGATCAACTCCGATTGCATCATTTACGAGTACCTCAATTCGGTGTATTCGAGTGGGATCATAAAATCTCTCGGATTAATTGCAGCGTCAAAAAAGCCGTGTTTATATCCAAGGTTAAATAAGAGTTCGATTGCCTTATATTGTGTTTCATTGAGGGTAATAGATTCGTCATTGGCGTAAAGTTCGAGATATTTTTCCAGTGTCGGAGCATCAATGCGGACGAGATTACGTTCCATCAACATTTTAGAAAGGTTCTCTTTGTGATCACGAGCAATTTGTACCGCTTTGGTTAAAAGATTCTCATACGAAATAGCCGAAGTAATCGGAAGTGATCGGCGAATGGCCATCCCTCCCAAAGGAAGTGGTAAATCACCGCCGGAGAGTTCACACCATACATCCCAAAGCTCGCGCTCCACTTCGAGTGACTCATCGTATCCCAAAATAGATTCATGGATTAAAACACCCGCATCGACAACCCCGTCCAATACCGCTTGCTCAATCTCTAAAAAGTTCATATAAACGATTTTCGCATCGGGGTAGGCTATCCGAAAGAGCAACGCATTAGTGGTATATTTTCCGCTGAGAGCAACTTTGAACCGCTTTTTTAGAACCGTTTCACGTTTGCGGATCAGTTTAGGGCCATAACCTTGACCAAAACTCACCGCTGTTCGAAGCAATGCGTAATCATTCCGGATATGAGGGTAGAGTCCGAAACTAATCGCACTGATATCGTATGTCCCTTTTAACGCTTCGGTGTTAAGGGTTTCAATATCCAAAGCGATATTGTCAAAAAAAGTATTTTCTTTCGTCACCCAACCGAATTTGATGGCGTAATACATAAAGATATCATCAGCATCGGGGGAGTGGGCAATCACCATTTTTTTCACTTAAAATCCTATTCATAATGACAAATCAATTAAATTTTAACCAAATAACGCTAAAATATCTCTATTCCAGAATGCGAATTATTAATATTGCAATTTGCCATATATTTTAAATATATTTCAATTTGTCATATTATGACGTAATTTTAAAACATATTAGTCTCAGGAGAGCACAGCATGATGGATCCAAACAAACTTAAATCGCTTGAACTCGCGATGAAACAAATCGATAAAACGTTCGGAAAAGGGACGTTGATGCGTTTAGGCGACAAAGAGATCGAACCGATCAATGCGATCAGCACCGGGTCTATCGGTCTGGATTTAGCACTGGGGATCGGCGGAGTCCCAGAGGGTCGCGTTATCGAAATCTATGGACCGGAGAGTTCAGGAAAAACTACCTTGAGCTTACAGATTACCGCAGAATGTCAAAAAAACGGCGGAATTTGTGCATTTATCGATGCGGAACATGCCCTTGATATCGGATACGCTAAAAATCTCGGTGTTGATGTTGAAAATCTCCTCGTATCACAACCCGATTACGGTGAACAAGCCCTCGACATCGTCGAAACCATCGTTCGCAGCGGTGCCGTGGATTTAATCGTTATCGACTCGGTTGCGGCATTGACTCCGAAAGTGGAGATCGAAGGGGAGATGAACGACCAGCAAGTGGGAGTTCAAGCGCGCTTAATGTCGAAAGCATTGCGTAAACTGACCGGTATCATGCATAAAATGAACTGTACGATTATTTTCATCAACCAAATCCGTATGAAAATCGGAACAATGGGATACGGTTCACCGGAGACAACAACGGGGGGGAATGCGCTAAAATTCTACGCATCGGTTCGTATCGATGTTCGTAAAATTGCTACCCTCAAACAAGGGGAAAGCCAAATCGGCAACCGCGTTAAAGCGAAAGTCATTAAAAATAAAGTGGCACCGCCGTTTCGTCAAGCAGAATTTGATATCATGTTCGGTGAAGGTATCTCCAAAGAGGGAGAACTCGTCGATTACGGTGTTAAACTCGACATTATTGATAAAAGCGGAGCATGGTTCAGTTTCGAGGATACCAAACTGGGTCAAGGACGTGAAAACGTAAAACAAAAATTCAAAGATGAGCCGGAATTGGCTCGCAGAGTCGAAGAAAAAATTAAATCAGCGATGGGTGTAACAGGCATCATTGCTATGGATGAATCTGATATAGGTGAGGTAGACGAATGATTTTTATTGATGAAGTAAGTGCAATCGAGGTAATGGATTCTCGAGGGAATCCTACCGTAAAAGCAACGGTACAGTTAAGTGACGGAACACGTGAAAGCGCGATCGTTCCAAGCGGTGCAAGTACCGGTAAACGTGAGGCATTAGAACTGCGTGATGGCGATTCTCGCTACATGGGTAAAGGGGTTCTAAAAGCAGTTGAACATGTCAATACTGATATCGCAGATGCGATCATGGGCCTCAGCCCGTTTAACCAAGCGATGGTTGATGCGGTCATGAAAGAGCTTGACGGAACGGAAAACTACGGAAATCTCGGTGCAAATGCCGTTCTCGGTGTATCCATGGCGGTAGCACGTGCGGCGGCAAAAAGTCTCGGAATTCCTCTCTATCGCTACCTCGGCGGTGCCAATGCAATGGTTCTTCCGGTACCGATGCTCAACATCATCAATGGAGGAAGCCACGCCGATAACAGCGTTGATTTCCAAGAGTATATGATTATGCCGGTCGGATTTAGTGATTTTTCCGAAGGTCTTCGTGCTTCTGCCGAGGTCTATCACAACCTCAAATCAATCCTAAAAAATCGCGGTGCTAACACGGCACTCGGTGATGAGGGTGGCTTTGCACCGGATTTGAGCTCGAATGAAGAACCGATCCAAGTGATCATGGAAGCGATTGCTAAAGCGGGATACAAAGCAGGTGAACAAATCGCAATCGCTCTTGACGTTGCCGCATCTGAACTCGTAACAGAGGGTGGATACCGTCTCGATTCTGAAAACCGAACCGTTACGTCTGCGCAACTCGTCGATTATTACGCTGACCTTTGCTCTAAATACCCTATCGTATCGATCGAAGACGGTTTGAGCGAAGATGACTGGGCGGGATGGAAAATCTTGACTGAGCGTTTAGGAAACAAAGTACAGCTTGTTGGCGATGATTTGTTCGTAACAAATGCCAATATTTTGGCAGAGGGGATCGAAAAAGGGATCGCAAATGCGATTTTGATCAAACCAAACCAAATCGGATCAGTATCAGAAACGATGCTCACAGTTCGTCTTGCACAGCGCAACGGCTACAAATGTGTTATGTCTCACCGCTCCGGCGAAAGTGAAGATGCATTTATCGCTGATTTTGCAGTAGCACTCAACTGCGGTGAGATCAAAACAGGCTCAACAGCGCGCGGTGAACGAACGGCTAAATACAACCGTTTGTTGGAAATTGAAACCGAAGTAATGTACGGCGAATATTTAGGGAGTGCCCTCTTTAACTAATGCAACACGATGATCAATTACTGATAGGCGAGGAAAAAGAGAGCTTAAGTGAGCGTTATTTCGGTCTCCCAACGCACAAGTTTCTCCTTGCTTCAGGGATTGTTCTCGTTGTCGGTATTTATATGGGATTCATCTTTTTCGGAAACAACTCACTGAGTGTTCTTCTCGATTTAGAAGAGCACCAAGATTATTTGAGTGAAGATATCGAACGCCTTAAAGCTGAAAATGCTGCTTTGCAAAAGCAATATTTTGAGCTTAAAGAGCTAGATGCTGATTCACAGTAACCATGGGAGATTATATGAAACGTTCACTTTTCCTCTCTCTTTTGCTCCTTTCCCCCTTAGTTGCGCGTGAAAATCCTTTTTTTGCGGCAAAGCCCTCTGAAATGCAAGCAGTAACCTCCAACATCCCTGATACCAAACCCAAGCTAAGCAGTGTCAGTTATACCCTGCCCAATCAGGCCCGTATTTTAAAAGAGGTCACGTTTACCATTCAAAACATCGATGGAAGTATCGAAAAGCAAAAAATGCAGATAGATCAAAGTATCGACTGGCACCGTTCTCTTACCATATCTCAATCCAGTAACGCTGCTGCAACACCTTCATTCAGTCATAATAGTGCTTCCTCGGCTAACTTTGGATTTATACGCTTTGATACCAAAGGAAAATACCTTGCCATCAAAACAACCGATCCTTTGGTACGCCATTTTGTTTTAAGCAGTCCAAACCGTATTGTCCTAGATTTCAAACATGATGCGGTTTTCCAATCGACGCAACAAGAACTTAATTCAGCCCCTTATCTCAGTGTATCATTAGGAAATCACGGCAAATTTGCCCGTGCGACGATTACCCTTGATGGTCGTTACAATTATGCGCTCAATAAAACGGGTGAGTTGATTAGTATTACGTGTAAATAGAAGAAGATTTGAGAAGGAAGAAAATTCTCTCCATAGGGAGAGAATAAGAACTTATGCTACGGCAGCCAATGCAGCTTCGTAGTTTGGCTCTTCAGTGATTTCAGGGACGATTTCTTTGTAAGTAACAACACCCTCTTCGTTTACTGCGAAGATTGCGCGGCATGTTACACCTGCAAGAACAGAACCGCCAAGTAATACACCATACGCGTTTGCGAAATCTTTGTTACGGAAATCTGAACATACTGTCAAATTGTCAATTCCTTCTGCTTGGCAAAAACGCCCTGCTGCGAACGGAAGGTCAAGAGATACGATTGTAGTGATAACGTCTTTAAGACCAGCAGCTTTTGCATTGAAGTTACGTGTTTCAGTCGCACATACACCTGTATCCAATGACGGAACAACAATAATAAGTTGTTTTTTGCCTTGCGCGCCACCAACCGTAACATCACCAAGACCTGCTGAATTAACAACCGTAACTTCAGGTGCTTTATCCCCTACATTTACGGTATTTCCTAAAAGTTCTACGTCAGTACCCTTGAATTTAGTCGTTGCCATATTGGCTCCTTCTTTTGTGTTGTTTTATTTTATGTGGGAAGTATATTTTAAATCGGATAATTTGACTCTGAATTATGAAAGAGGTGTTTTGACTTAAGCTATTTCACAGTTTACAACGGGGATTGATCGCAATGCTATTATAAGGTTGCATTGCTCCTAAGAGATATGCCTCAATTGCCGCGCGTCCGATCATAGCTGCATTATCGGAACAAAATTTTAATTCTGCAAGGAGTAATTCGGCTTTATAGGGGGCGAGTATTTTTGTGATATTCTCTCTGAGGTAAAGATTTGCACTCGCCCCTCCGACAATCGCGAAACGTTTTGGCGAATGGGATTTAAAATACTTTTTGAGTTTTTGAAGCAGGTGTTCGGTTGCCGTTTTCTGAAAAGCGCTCGCGATATCGGGATAGGCAGCAACACCATTGGCTTCTATCGCAAGGCGCACTTGATTTTTGAGTCCTGAATAGCTGAACGCTATCAGCGGAGATTGCCATAATGGGACGGTAAAGCTCACTTTACTCGAATCACCACTGTGGGCCAACTGTTCAATCAACGGCCCTCCTGGATACCCTAACGCCATCATTTTCGCCACTTTATCGAAACTCTCCCCGTAACTGTCATCCATAGTAGTAGCGATCGTCTCCATCTCAGTATACGATTTAACTTCTATTAACTGAGTATGACCACCGGAAACGAGTAAAACGGTGATCGGTAAAATCGCCTCTTTCTCTATAAAGAGGGAATAAATATGCCCTTTCAGATGGTTGATCGGAAGTATCGGGATATCCAAAGAGATACTAAGCGCTTTTGCCATCGTAACCCCCTCGATCAGCGTTACACCCAATCCCGGTTCATTGGTGACGGCAATCGCTTTGAGCTGATCGAACCACGGCTCGCACTCCGCCAAAATACGGGGCAATGCTTCAGCGTGCAAACGGCTGGCGAGTTCGGGGACAACTCCACCGTACACTGAATGTTCTAACTCTTGAGAAATTTTCTTATGATAGACCAGTTTTTTGGTTGCAATCTCTGTTATTGCAATTGAACTGTCATCACAGCTGCTTTCAATACTGAGGATCATTGCAATACCCACTCTTTGACCCAGGGCCACTCACCAAACCCTGAAGCAGTGTTAATGTGTCCGGCATCCACAATCACCCTCATCTCTATCCCCAGAGCCTTTTGAAGCGATAAAGCCTCTTCTGTGCTCATATAGGGATCATTGGTCGATGTGACCAACAGTGCCTCTTCGGCAAACAGGTTTTTAGGGGCTTCGAGCGGGAAAAAAGTTTTGAGTGTCTCGATTTCACACGTCAGCTTCGGAGGAGCAACCAATAAAAGCCGTTTTACTGAAGCGATCTCGCCTTCATTGCATAGATGAAACCATGCAATATTAGCAAGTGAATGACAAATAACGACGTCGGGCTGAAAATCACTCAGGATCGATTTGATCTGTTTCATCCAGCGATTTTTACTCGGGAAATGGGGGTTATCCAGAAGAGGGAAGCTGACGGTGCCATAGTTTTTCGCGATCTCACCAGAGAGCCATGCCTGCCAATGAGGGTCATCCGATCCGCCCCATCCGTGTAACATTAGGACTTTTAACATTGTATCCCTCGGACAAATGCGCGTACTTCATGATCAAGATCGAAAATAGCATCGATGGATTCAGGTGCTGTGCTAAACGTCTCATACGCACGAAGGATCATTGTAGAAATATCGATAAAGCGGATATCGCCCGCGACAAAACGCTCAATCGCCGCTTCATTCGCCGCATTAACGATAACACCTCGCGCAGGGTTACGGAGCAAATCTTCTTTGATTTGCCAAATCGGATACCGTACGCTCTCAATAGGACGAAATTCCAATGCTCCTACGCGGGTTAAATCAATCCGATCCACAATCGGAGTATCCACATGACCCATAAGCGCGTACGCGATCGGAAGACGCATATCGGCATGGGCAAAATGGGCCGTTGTAGAGCCATCCGCATAATCGATCATGGCATGAATGAGGGATTTAGTCTCAATCACGGCATCGTATTTCCCCTCGCCGAACAGCCACCTCGCTTCGAGAAGTTCAAACAGTTTGTTGACCATGGAGGCACTGTCAATGGTGATTTTTTGCCCCATGGACCAGTTGGGATGTTTGAGAGCATCTGCCAAAGTGGCGGCGGAGAGTTGCTCCAGCGGCCAGTCTCGGAATGCTCCGCCGCTGGCGGTAATCATCATCCGATCAATTTTTCGGCTTCCTTGGTTGAGATACCATAATCCAAAGTGTTCGCTATCGATAGGGACAACGCTGGAAGTATCGACAAACGCTCCGCCGACCACCAAAGACTCTTTGTTCGCCAAAGCGATTCTTTTACCGCATTCCAGCGCTTTGAGAGTCGGTCGAAAACCTGCAAATCCAACCAAAGCATTAACGACATGTTGTGAAGCGGATTCTTCGATCGCATCAAGAATCGCCGCTTCTCCCGAGCGAACATCAGGATGATTGACACGAGAACAATCATCCTGATCCATGACAACGACACGTTTGGGAGAATGTTTCAGGATTTGTTGGTTGAGAAGATCAATATTACGCCCGGCAACCAAAGTATCGACGCTCAGATTAAACTGTTGCGCGATATTGAGGGCATTGACTCCGATCGAACCGGTGGAGCCCAGTAGGATCAAACAAGGCCCCGAAGGAGAACAAGCATAATAACAGAGGCGAAAAGATAACCGTCAATTCGATCTAAAACACCGCCGTGACCCGGAAGGATTGAACCGCTGTCTTTTACCCCCGCTTGACGCTTAAGATAACTCTCAAACAAATCACCGAAAACCGCACCGATTGCCGCCGCCATAGAGATAATAATCGCTTGGGTAATATCAACGATCGTGATGCCGATAAAAAATCCCGCACCCGTCGCAACGGCAATACCGCCATACACACCCTCACGGGTTTTGCTCGGACTGGAGACGCTAAAGGGCGTTCTGCCGATACTGCGTCCGACCACATATGCCCCCACATCTGCCGAAGCTACAACCACGAGAAGCCATAACATAGCTCCCATCCCGTACTCTTGGTACATACTGAGCATAAAAAGCATCCCCGCCGTCGGGTAGATAAAGGGGAGAAAGTTTTTAGGGGAAATATTCTGAGTATACGCCACTGCCCCTGCAAAAATAAGCCCCGCAATAACAAACAAATCTTCACCGTACGGATAAAGTGCCGCAGCAAGCCACAAAATAGCCGCATACGCATACAAAGAATTGTTGTTAATCCCAAACAAACGGGTCGCTTCATGAAATGCCAGAAGATAGACAATACCCATCACTGCCCACATGAGCCAAAAGTTGTTGATAAGCCCGACGATCAAGACGCCGATAACCAGAAATACCGCAGTAACGATACGTTCTTGCGTTGAATTTTTTGCAGTTTGCATAGTTTGGTTAACCAATGGTTTTAGAATTTTGAAATTATAGCGAAAATCACACTTTTATATCCAAAATATGGACCGGTTTTGGCGGCGGAGGCTCCTCCTCCTTTTCCTCATGATGCGAGGAACGCCGTTCTTCTTGTTCCGCCTGTTCTTTGGTATGCTCACGATCGGCATCAACTCCCTGATTTTCTTCGGTCGGCCGCACCTCTTGGATCTCTTTTTGTGTCTCTTGCGAAGCGGAGGCAGCAGCGAGTGTTTGAAGTTCGAATCGGTTTAAAATAGCGTTCTTTTCACTTGCCACGCTTGCCATTTGCTGATTGACGTAAATCGTATTGCCAATGGGTCCGATTGCCATAAGATTACCCTTTTTGGATATTTATCGTTTTAAAATTCGTATAGAGGACATTTGCGCCCTCCCCCATTTTCACTTCTCTTCGGGGAGTATAATCGACCAAGTAACGCCCTTTCTCAAATACCGAAAAATCAACACACAGTTTTGCTGCTGCTTCGAGAAGACGCTCAGGGAGCTGCTGTTTATCGGTACTGATGAGCACATGGGCCGAAGGTCGATCTTTGAGATGCATCCAAATATCACGGGCTTTGGAATTTTTGAGCAGTTCGATATTTCCTTTTTCACTTTTGCCAAGGGAGACTTTTACCCCCTCAATCCAAAACTCGGCAATCGAATCAGAGGTTTTAAGTTTTGACTTGGGTGTTTTCGCGGGGAATAGCAGGGCTATCTCCTCAGGTGAGGATGCCTCAGATACGGTCTGGATAAAAAGCTCAAGATGACGGATTTTGGCTTCGAGGTTACCCCTCTCCTGATGCAATCCGATTGCTTTTTGTTTCGCTTTTTTGGAACGTTTGAAAAAACTCTCCGCACATCCTGAAGCACTGCTGCAACCGCTTGGAAGTTCTAGATGGATGATCGTCCCGTCAAAATCACTCAAATCGACGCTCTTCTCATACGGTTTTATAATTTCTAAATTTGCCAGAACCAAATGCCCTGAATTTTGTGACTTTTGAGACTCTTCCCTTAACACTGATTCGCTCTCAAGGGCATTCAAATGTTTTTGCAGTGTCGCTAAGCGTTTAGTTAAAAGGGCTTTCTTCTCATTTTTCAGCCGATCAAGCCGATCACGATTTCGATGACGAAACTCTTCGAGTAAAAATGCTCTCACATCCGCCAACGGGTAATGCTGCGGTTCGTAATGAGGTTTGGGAATCTCTCCTAGTTTTTGACCAACGCGAACACTGCGGGTAGAAACGTCATCATCGATATGGCGCAACGCTTCCAATACGATCTCATCTTTGTCCATAATAATGACATTCGTATGTTTACCGGTAAATTCAAACTGTAAAATCGTGGTTTCCGATTTGTACGAACCGCTGGTACTTGCGGTGAGGCGGATAATTTTATCGCTATTATAAAGCTCGACGGTGTGTAGGGTTGAGCGGTTAAACCGTTTCGCGAGCAAAATATCAAACGGAGCTTGATACATTTTCCCGCGATTGGCTGCTTCACCGATACTGATCGTCGAATTCCCCCTCTGCATCTCAAAATTCCAACTGTTCTCTCGATCGAAAATCAGGCGTATCCCGGTGTCATCATAACGGTATGCAGCAACGATATGGGTGAAGCGTTCCATATACTTCGCAATTTGTTCTAAATAAGAAAATCTCATATTTTACCTTCGCTTTAGAAAAAGAAAACTACAATGACATCATCTAACCAATAATGGATATTAAAAATGCCTCTTTTTAACACGATTAAAGCCAAATTTATTGTCAATCTTGTGGCAGCCATAAGTGCCATCCTCGTAAGTGTCATTGTAGCATACTTCATTGCGGTAGGGTCGATCAAAACGATCATGATCAGTGATCTCAATACGGTTGCCGATGTTCTCGAAAAAAATGTTGTCTTTGTCGCGGAACTCAAACCGAAAGGGTATGAAGATGAAAAATTTAAAGATGAAATCAAAAGTATCAAGATCGGTAAAAGCGGCTACGTCTATTTTATCAACGCCGAGGGGGTAATGACCATTCACCCGAAGGATGAAGGGCAGAACAAAGCGGGACATGATTACATCGATCACATCCGTGCCGACAAAGCGGGCGGTGTTTACGAGTATGTCTCTGCAACAACGGGTCAAGACAAAATTGCCGCTTACCGATATATCCCTGCATGGGATATGTGGGTTATTCCCGGAATCAATAAAGCCGATTATTTTGATGAGCTGCAATCGAGTTTTTTCAAATGGTTCTTGATTTTAGGAACCGTTTTAACCGCGATTTTGATCGCTATCAACTATTTTTCGGGCACCAGTATCCTCCGCCCTATTGAAGAACTCGATAATGTTTCCAGCGATTTAGCGCACGGCAACGGAGATCTTACGAAACGTCTTCCGATTCTCAATAAAAATGATGAAATCGGTATCGCCAGCAACTATCTCAACCAATTTATTGCCAAAATCCAAAATACGATCAACGATACCAAGCAAATCACCACTTCAGCTGTCGGTTCTACCTCAACACTCAACTCGGCGGCCACAAACCTCTCTGCCCAATCAGAAAAAACCAATATGATCGCACAAACGACTAACAAAACTGCCGCTGAGATCGGTGCAACATTAGAGCAAAGCGTTGATATGGCTAAAACGACACTCAAAAATAGCCAATCCACCGAAAAAGAGCTTTCTCACGTACGTGAGATTGCCAACGCTATTACCCGTGAAATTCACAGTGCAACGCAAATGAGTAATGAGTTGGGTGAGCGTTTTACCCAGCTCTCATCTGATGCGGCCAGTGTCAGCGGCGTATTAAGTATCATCTCTGATATCGCCGATCAAACCAACCTGCTCGCCCTCAATGCCGCGATTGAAGCAGCACGTGCAGGGGAACACGGACGCGGATTTGCCGTTGTTGCCGATGAAGTACGTAAACTCGCCGAACGTACCCAAAAAAGTCTCACCGAAATCAACTCTACAATCTCTATCGTTATCCAGTCAATCTCCGATTCTTCCGATATGATGAGCAGCAACAGCGACAATATCGAGCGTCTCGCGGAGCGGAGTGAAGAGATCGACGTCAAAATTGATTCCGCTTCGACTGCACTGCGTTCAAACGTAGATGCAAGCCAACAAAGTGTTCAAGAAGCCGAAAATATGGCGCATAAAATTCATGAAATTATCAGCAGGGTCTCTGAAATGTCCGATCTCTCCCAAAGCAATCAAGAGGAGATCAAACAAATTTCTAAAATTACTGCCGAACTCTACAATGCCGCAACAAGCCTAAACGCACAACTGAATCAATTCAAATCCTAAATTACTACCCTCCCTTTTTCGCTATAATTCCCAAAAAAATTGGGGAGGATAGTGATGCGTTCACCACGCGGATTCGGTAAAAGCTACTTTTCACTGGTCGCTATCCAAGCCTACGCTTCTGAGGTTCGCCTCCTCCAAAACATCACCCGCATAGAGCTCGTCGCTCCTGTTTGCCCCATCTACATCTATTCAGCTGTTTCTCCTCCTAAGAGTGTCCTCCTCTCATCCATTATTACGACTATTAATCAAGGACACTCATGTTTAAACACACCCTATCACTTGTTGCCGCAGCAACATTAGTCGCCTCAGCACAGGCCAATGCCCTCACACTTGATCCAATTGTAGTTTCTGCTTCCAAAACTGAACAATCCCTCAAAGACATTACGGCTAACATCGATGTTATTACGGCCGAAGAACTCGAAGAAAAACACATAACCTCAGTTATTGATGCGCTCAAAACACTCAGCAATATTCCAATGGCCCAAAATGGAGGAATAGGGAATCAAAGTTCCTTTTTTCTTCGCGGATTTAGTTCTGAAAATGCCATTGTTTTGGTTGATGGCATTCGCTATAACGATCCGACTACCACCAAAGGACAGGCACAGCTAGAGCACCTCATGGTGAATGATATTGAGCGGATTGAAATTTTAAAAGGGGCACAAAGCGGGATTTGGGGAGCGAATGCCGTTTCCGGTGTTATTAATATCATTACCAAAAAAGCAACCGAGCAACTCAAAATAAGTGGTACCGCTGAGTACGGCAGCTATGCTACAACCAAATTAGGGGCTAATATCTCTCAAAAAATCGGAGCCTTATCGTACTATTTCGGGGCCAATCAAATCAAATCAAATGGATTTTCAGCCACAACCCCCAAAGGGGGAAATCCTGAAGATTACGAAGATGACGGCTATAAAAATGAGACTCTCAACACCAAACTCAGCTACGATGTGACCTCATCAGATACGCTTGGTGCTCAATTTACTTTTATCGATGCAAAAACACAATACGATGCATACGCCCAACCAAACAGTGAATCCAATGAGATCCATCAAATCAACCGTTTAGGGAGCATCTCTTACGAGCACCGTCTCAATAAAGAAGATTCGATCAGCGCCGCTTACAGTATCTCCAGCTTCGACAAAAAAGATCCGCTCGGATACACCAAAGCTTTTAGCGGAACGCACAAAGAAGCTTCGCTCCAAGGAAACTATCACTATGCTCCAGACGGATTTTTGGTTGTAGGGGGCAATGCTCTTCATTCGAAAGATACCGTTAGCAGCAAAGAGCTTGATTCCAAAGGGATTTTCCTCACCAATACAAACCGTTTCGAAAATCTCATCCTTACCGAATCGATCCGCCATGATGCGTACGATACATTTAAGGATAAAACAACCGGCAAGATTGGGGCAAAATATGATTTTACAAATGATATTTCACTCAGCAGCAATTACGGAACCGCCTATCGGACCCCTTCACTCTTTGAACTCTATGCTGGCTATTACGGAAATGCCAACCTCCAGCCTGAAACCACCAAAAGTTTTGATATTACCGGAACCTACAAACATCTAAGTGCGACCTATTACAATAACTTGGTCGACAACCTTATCGGATCCAATCCATCAACCTACGTCTACGAGCAAGTCACCGGTAAATCACGACTCAAAGGGTTTGAACTCTCTTATAAAAATACCATCGCAAGCGATCTGGTATTAGACCTCGGGTATAACCGTCTCTGGGCTAAAAATCAAAACAATCAAGACCTTCAACGACGGGCAAAAAATACGTTTCGAAGTGGATTAGACTATTATGGAATCAACAAATTGCATTTAGGAATCAACACCCATTATATTGGAACACGCTATGATGATCTGGCACAAACCAAACAGACCGGACGTTATACGCTCTGGGGAGCGGTCGTCAACTATGATGCGACTGAACATATCGGCTTTTATCTAAAAGGGGAGAATTTGGGCGACAAACTCTATCAGGAAGTAGACGGATACGGGAGCGCCGGACGAAGTCTCTATCTCGGGCTAAACGCAAAATTTTAAATGCTTAAACTCTCTTTTCGCCCCTACCTCCGCTACAAATTTTTTAACGCCCTCTTCACCGGTATGGTGGGGGGATCGGTTTTTACCATCTACAGTTCCCTGAGCCCCTCAACGTTCTCGATCGGAGGAATACTCCTTGCATTGGGGATGATGGGAATGGCATACCTCTACCATCGGCTGATGAATCTAAAATACTTTTTTCGCTTTACTCTCGCCACCGAACTTATCATGCTCCTCATGGTGGGTTATTACCTCCTCTTTTCATCCAATATTATGAGTGCATTGATCATCTACGCTGCCTATCAACTCTCCTTTATCTTCGGAGGGTATCTGGTACGAGCCGAAACCCATTTCGCCCGACATGCACGGGTGATGGGGTGGATCGATGTTGCCAAACAGCAGGGTTCGCTGGCGGGATTGGCACTCTCCTATGGATTTTACAAACTCATAGAGCATTATGGGATTACCAACGCCACAGAACAGGTCTATGATTTGCATTTTGTACTCTTTGCGCTGGAGGGGATGATTATTATTGCTCTGCTCCGTGCTTTTAGGAGAAAATAAATGCATTCAATCTCCATTTTCGGCACCTCATCCGATGCAGGGAAATCGACCCTGACATTTGTCATCGGAAGACTCCTTCAAGAGCGGGGGATCAACGTCGGGGTGTTCAAAGCACAAAACGTCTCCAACAACTCCCATGTGTGTGATGACGGGTCGGAGATTGCCATCGCCCAGTATTTTCAAGCCGAAGTGCTGGCTCTTCCGACGAGTTATCATCTCAATCCGATTCTCCTCAAATCGGGGCACGGAAACAGCGCCTCAATGATCGTAAAAGGGCATGTCGTCGAGGAGAAAGAGGTGCGGGAATACTACCGCGATCTCGATCTCCTTAAACCTGCCGTCGATGAGTGTTTCGAATATCTGAGAAATCGTTATGAATGTGTACTATGCGAGGGGGCGGGGAGCCCCGTCGAACTCAATCTCATGGACAAAGACCTCTCCAATATTTACATCGCACAAACGTACGACACTAAGATTATCCTCGTTGCTGACATCGAACGCGGAGGGGTTTTTGCCTCGATCTGGGGGGTCTACAATCTCCTCCCCGAAAAGCTGCGTGAAAATGTCATCGGGGTGATCGTCAATAAATTTAGAGGCGATAGAACCCTGTTTGACGATGGGATAAGAATCATCGAGGAGCGATTCGGTATTCCCGTCCTCGGTGTCCTCCCCTATCTCCCCCTTAACCTCGGGTTTGAAGATAGCCAAAGTCTCAAAAATTTCGTCCAAAACAAACCACATCCTCTCAGAAAAATCGGGATTATCAACTATCCCACGATGAGCAACTACAACGATTTCGAACCTCTCATCGCCGATGAAACAATCTTTGTCGAGTTTATCACCTCCAATGTTTCGCTGGAGAGCTATGACCTCGTCATCCTCCCCGGCAGCAAACGGGTGATAGAGGATCTGCGGTGGCTCAAAAAAGTGGGACTGTTCGACGCACTCCTAAAAAGAAAAAAAGAGATACTGGGAATTTGCGGAGGGTATCAAATGATGTTTGAGACCATCATCGATGAGGAATGTGTCGAAACCGCTCTCCCCAGTCGCGAAAGTGCTCTGGGATTTATCGACGACGTTATTGTGTTTCAAAAAGATAAAGTGCTGAACAAGGGTGAATATGAGATTTTTGGCACAACGGTGAGAGGATTTGAGATCCATCACGGGGTGAGTGAAAAATATCCGCTTGTTTATGAGAAAGGGAACATCAAAGGGACGTTCGTTCATGGGCTTTTCGACGATGATAAATTTGAGCATTACAAAAAAACGACCATCGACAGTTTTCTTGCGACGATGAGAGAGGAGATCGATATGGAGCGCGTAATTGAGAGTATAAACGCGGTATAATAAACGACCGTTTTGAATAGGATTTTTATAACGAACAGACAATGATTAAATCCAAATACCTCCTTTATACTTTTAAAACTACCCATAATACCCCTATCCAATATTGGTACGAAACAGATACACGATACTTCAAATCAACGAAGCCACCAAAAAATATTCTCGATAAAGTGAACCTGGAATGTAACGAATTAATCTCTGAACACATTATCTCAAACCCGTGGAATCATTGGGAGAGCAATGACATTCAAAAGATCATGACTGCCAACGGGGTATGTATCAACTATCTCAAATCTACCGATAGCGATTTGATCCAAAAGCACGAGGATTTAAAACTGCTCGAACTTTACAGCAATTTGGTCGTAAATTTCGATATTTCGAGATCATTCGGTTTCAATACCGTCAAAAAATGGCATAAGAACGTTTTTGAATCGATTTATCCCTTTGCGGGAGAGATTAGAACAGTCGAAATGAGCAAAGGAGATTGCCTCGAAGCGTGGACATGGAGACTTGAATTTCTCAATGGACTACCCGATTTGAACATTCTAATCAAAGAAGTTTCTAAAAAACGATATGAGGATATAGAATCGATCACAGCGGATTTATCCCTTTTGTTGAGCGAGTTTTTGTTTATCCACCCTTTTCGAGAGGGAAACGGACGAATTAGCCGACTTTTAGGCGATATTATTTTGGCAAAAAACGGATTGCCCATGATCGGGCTAAACCTCAAAAGCGGTGATAATTATATTCAGAAAGTACATGAAGGGTATCACTGCAACTATGAACCGTTGCAGCAATTATTGATTGATAAAATCGAAAAAGAGATTAGGAATGGATAAGTCGATAATGTTCTTTCAACTCTTTTTTGGTGGTTTTAGAACCTTCCGCTTTGGCAGAGGTATAAACCGAATTGACGATCATCGTTTCCCGCTTTTTAGCGGTAGAGAAAAATTTATTGGTATTGGCGATAGTTTTTTTCATAAAAATCCCTTTTTGCACCCTACAAAACGTACTATTAGTTTCACTGGTTCAACGAACGAAAATAGTACCATGTTTTTGTTATATCGGCGTTAATAAAGTTAAATTAATCAAGGATACTTTCTATGTCTTATAAACAATGGTTTGATGCCCACGGTCTCAAACATGCGAAAGTGATGGAAAAATTAACGCACTTAAGCGACAACGACGTGATCGTCTATTTTCGATTTGAAAATATGGTTATCCATGAAAACGATTTTTGTCCTCTCTATACAGAAAATAAAAAATGCCATGATACCGAAACACTAAACTGCTACCTCTGTGCCTGCCCCAACTTCCGCTTCAACGATGCAGGGTTTCAGCAAGAGGAGGCTAAAACACTTTTTAGCACCTGCTCGATAGAGAGTCCCGACGGGGATCGCTTTCTCACCGATACGGCCATCCACCAAAACTGTTCCGGATGTCTCGTCCCCCATCAGGAGAGTTATATCCGCAAAATTTTCGATCGTAACTGGTTTGTCATGATGAAAAAAGTACCGTGTGAAGCGGGCCAAGAATCCTCTGGTTATCCAGAGTAGACCAATGTTACGGTAAAATAGGGGATACTATTTTGAGGAGGGGCAATGCGTATCATTATTGTGTTGATGACATTTGCCCTTCTTACCCTCGCCACACCCCTATCCATCACATTTAGCGGCAATGAAGAAATTAAATCCGATGCCCTGTACGGTGTATTAGGCTTACGGAAACCCTACGGTATCGAGGTGTGGGAAGATCAGCCTTCAATCGAGCCCATAGCCATTGCTCAAAGCGTCTCGGCGCTGAGCAGTTTTTACCGTTCCAAAGGTTTTTACCACGCCAAAATCACCTCAGAAAACACTGAAAAAGAGGTGGTCTTCAAAATTCAGGAGAATTCTCCTATACGCATCGGGGACATCAAAATCAACAGTCCTCTCGATATCACATCGGCCATTACTCTTCATGAAGACGAACTCTTCGACCAAGAAGCTTTTTCCGCTTCCAAATCGGCCATTAAAAAACGCTACGGTGAAGCAGGCTATTGCAATGCGCAGTTCAATACCAAAGCATGGGTCGATATCGAAACCGATCACGCCTATTTGCTGTTTGAGGCTACACCGGGTGAACCGTGTACTTTTGGCCCAATCCGTGTCGAATCAACCCCAAACATCGACGGAGAGCTCACGGCGTCAATGCTGCGATTCGAAGAAGGAGACCCTTACAGCGTCGAAGCAATCCGCATGAGCTACGAAGCCCTCTATGCCCAAGAGGGAATTACCCGTGTCCTCATAAACGATAACGAACGTAACGGCAGTATCGTTCCTATCAGCCTCAGCATCGAAGAGGCGGAACGTCCTATCCGATTTACCGCCGGTTTGGGATACAGCAGTGATGAGGGATTTAGAGCGCAAACCGGTTTAAAACATCGCAATTTTTTCGGTGATCTTAAAACCCTCGCACTTGATTTGCGCTATTCACAAATCAAACAAGAGGCTTCGGGAACTGTTGGCATGCCGCTGCGCAATCGGGGACTGCTCGGAGGTGAAATCGGTTATACGAACGAAATTTTTGACGGGTATAAAACCGAAAGTATTTATGAGAAAATAACGGCAAAATATCAAGACAATCCTGCTTCTGCAATGGTTGGAGTGCTGTTTGATCGGGCAAAAACCTATGAATCAAAAGATATCAGTACTTTCCCCGATTCGATTTTATTTATCGCCTCTCCATTGGGTGAACTCAATTTCGACACCCGTGACAAACCTCTGGAACCGACGGAAGGATACTGGCTCAACGCCAAACTGACCGGATCGATCCGCTCTAGTGTGTTTTCCGATGCGACCTATTTTAAAAGCCTCGTCTCGGGTGCTTATATCACCCATATCGGGGATCATATTTTTGGAGCTAAACTCAAATGGGGAACGCTGCGTCTTTACGATGGAGAAGTTCCATCGTCATACCGTTTTTATGCAGGGGGGATGAATTCAAACCGTGCCTACACCTACCGTGATCTTGGTCCCAAAAACAGCGACGGCGACCCCGTCGGTTTTTCAGCGCTCACTGAAGGGACACTTGAATATCGATTCCCGATTTATCAGGAGTTTCGAGGGGTATTATTCAGCGATACCACCTTTGCATCTCAAAACACCCTCCCCGATTACGTCAATAATGCCTATTGGGGGGTGGGAGCAGGTATCCGTTATGTAACACCGGTGGGACCCATCGCAATCGATTTCGGAATCGATCCGAACGACAGCAGCCAATACGCCATCCATTTTCGTATCGGAGAACTCTTTTGAAGCGTCTGCGATCCCTCCCTTGGCTAAGATGGCTCAAACATTTGTTTGTAACGTTTCATTTTCTCCTCTATAGCGCCATTTTACTCGCATCTGCGGCTTTGTATATCGCTTTTCGCCCTGACAGTTTGGAAATCGTCAATACCTATTTTCTCGAACCCTTCGATGTCCACTACAGCCATGCAGAGGGATCAATCGTAGAAGGGTTTGTCCTCCATAACGTCCGCAGTGACAAAATGGAAGCCAAAACCCTCGTACTAAAATACAATCTGGTCAAAATGCTGGAGGGGGAGCATACGATCGATTCGATCAAAATCGATGGTTTACGCCTCCATCTGGATGATTTTATCAGCGATGACGACTCCATCTGGCCGTTTCCAACTTTCCGCCTCCGTGACGTATCGATCACCAATCTCCAACTTATAAGTTCCTATCCGATTGAACTTGATCTTAGCGGTAAAAATGGCACCTATGACGGAGATGATCTGAATTTTGCCTCCTTTCGTGCTACCTTGAAATCACGCTATGCGAGCGGTGCAATACACGGTGTGGTCCGAAACAATTCCCTCAAAGGGTTATGTGATCTCTACCCCAATACCGCTGAACTCGCCCCTTATAGCGGGCGCTTCACGACATTGCCGCGCGTATTGAGGGTAAAAATCAACGAGCTCTCTGCCAATCAGGCACTCTTACAAACCGCAATCGCGCGGTTAGAGTCTAAACAAGATGCCCGTGTTCAAGCCGAAGCAATTACCCTGAATTTTCGTTATCTTTATGACAATGACTATTTCGATATCGATGCACTCTATAAACTCATACGTGAAAATGACTCGATACACACCAAACAACACCTCCGTTATGCGTTGGAAGGGATTACTACCTCGGAATTTGACGGAATTATTACCTCAGAGCATCCGCTCCCATCCAACACGCTGCACGGAGAGTTCACCGATTCGCTCAAAGGTCTCACCGGAACGCTTCAACTCGATAGAAGCATCCTCCAGCTCTTCAGCAGTGATTACGACCGTTTCAACTTGACACTCCGCAGTAAAGATCAAAATCTCTCCTTTATCCCAGCATTGCCGGAACATATCCGTTCTTCCACACTTCAGCTCGATGCTAAAGGATCGTATCTCCTAAGCACCGCTGGATTACGTGGAGAGATCAAAGCGCTCCACGATCATGCACGCTTTGAGGGAACTTTTTCGACCCTAAACGGCCATCATTCCCTGGATGGAAACCTCATCCTCCCCCAAGATGCCGCGATGTGGAGAAATTGGGCCCATAAACCACCTGAACATCTCCTCCTCTCCCTCGATGATGAGGCCAATGCAACACGTTTGCAGCTAAGCGGAGCTTCTTTAGCCCTTAATGCCACCCTAAAAGGGGAACAGCTTAAAGGTTCCGGCAATTATTTAGGGGGCTTTTTTGATATCGTAGGCTCCCTTTCACCGTCTCAAAACAGTGTTGACATCGATCTTCTTATCCCCTCATTGTTCACTACCCTCTCCAAATTGGAACCGATCGAACTGCATCAGGGTGAGTACTACGATGCGGAAATACGGGCCCGTACCCACATCGATTTTACCGATACCCTCACCATCAAAAGTGAACTCAAAATTCCATGGTACGCCGCCGTACTCGATTCTCAACGCGCCTATGCCGGTACAGAGGGAAGTATGAATATCGATTATCGGGATGGAAATATCACCCTCAATCGTTACCGCTTCGAAGTGGCCGATCATCCTATCTTTAGCGACAAGAGATCGCACATGCATCTAGATGGTGTAGGTGGCATTATCGTCGATGAGTTGTGGGTTTATGATAGCTTGCTCCTCACAGGAAGTATCCAAAATGATCTTAGCGCTGCTTTACGGCTCCGATCAGAGCGTTTTAGCTATAAAGGCCCCGAGGGAGAAGCGCACGCACGGGCCGATATCATCTTTACACGCGACAACAATGCCAACCAAAATCTCTCCGGTGAGCTCACAATACTCGATGCGACCATAACCTACTTGCCGCTGCAGCAGTTCAAAGTAATGGATGATGACATTATCATCATTCAAGACGTCCGCCCTCCAAGCAGTGCTAAGCTCTCTACAAATCTTCATATCACGGCACGCGAACCGATCCATTTCAAAACCAAAGAGCTCGATTTACGTCTCAACCCTGATATTACTCTCTGGAAAGAACCGACCGATCCTATGCAAATTTTAGGGATGGTGAGTATCCCAACCGGCAGTGCGACGACAGCGGGAAAACACTTTACCATCAAACCTTCCGAGATCTATTTCGGCGGAGATGTCCCACTCAATCCGTATCTGAATCTCACAATCGGACATGAGGTTGATTACCATAAAATCCTCATCTATGTCACACATACGCTCGATTCACCGATTTTCCTCTTTAGCTCCGATCCGGTTATGAGCCAAAACGATATTATGAGTTATATCCTCTTCGGCTCACCGGCAAATGCTGTAAGCGGAGGGGATACGTCAACAACAACCGTTCGCGCCGATGCGACCAACTTCATGCTCGGTGCAGGGCTTAAAGGGCTTATCAGCGGTGCAACAAAACTCCAGATCGACACCATGAATATTCTCACCACCGCTGAGGGGGGAATGGGGTTTGAAGTGGGAGCACGTCTCAACAAAGACCTCCGAATTCTCTATAAAAACGATACGGTATCGAGTGTTTTACTCCAATATACCGTGAACCGATGGCTGCGGCTTGATGCCGATATACACGAGTTGGGGCAGGGGATCAACGCGATCTATATCAAAGATTTTCGTGATTTCCTGCCGCACAATAAAAAAGTCATTCAAAAATAATTCTTGATATTCGTCAAGAACGATACGCTTTGATCCTTTTATACTGTCGTACTTAAAATGATAAAGGAATAACCATGATTTTCGAGTTTATGCGTGACGATCACAGAGCATGCGATCATCTTTACACCGAAGCGGAAAATGCACTTGCAGACAAAAAAACTGACGAAGCCAAAACATTGTTCGAATCGTTTTACCAAGCGACCAATCACCATTTCGATATGGAAGAACGTGAACTCTTTCTCACCTTTGAACAACGGACAGGGATGATGGGGGGACCGACGCAAATGATGCGATACGAACATCAGCAGTTACGCAGTCTCCTCGAATCGATGCGTCTTGCTCTGGGTGAAAACCGCAATGATGATTTTTTCGGAATCGGAGAGTCGATGATGATTATGCTCCAGCAGCACAACATGAAAGAGGAACAAATGCTCTATCCGATGATCGACCGCGCTTTAGGCGACGATGCAGAGTCAATGATTCAAACACTTAAGGATATGGCGTAATGATCCTCCTCGACACCCGAGAATTCGACCATCCGATCCCATTGGAAATGGCGGTAGATCGTTTTAAAAAACTGAAGGGTGAAGAGGTGATTCATATGATCCACCGACGTGAACCGATCCCGCTTTTTGAGATCATTACCAAAAACGGCGGTCGATATCTCAGTGTCATGGAGAGAGATGATCTTTGGCATATTTACATTACCCGCAGTCCCACACTCGCACTGGAGCACACCGATGTATAATGGTCTTTCCCTCGATCAAGCCCCTCCTCTTTCGGTGGTCATGCGCTTTTTTCTCACCGTTCCCCTCTTTGGGTTAGTCCTGTGCGCAATCATCTTTTTTAACCCTCACACGGTTCTAATCCCCAATCATCCCTTTTCTCTTGCAGCGATTCATCTGATGTTTTTAGGAATCATCACCATGAGTATGATCGGTGCCCTGTTTCAGATGCAGAGTGTTTTGGGGGGACGCCCTATCCCGTCGGCTCCAGGGAATGCTTTTTTGATTCATCTGTTTTTCGTGATCGGAATCCTCTCCCTGAGCGGAGCTTTTATCACTACCCTTCCTCTCCTCTTTGTGATTGCATCCCTCTTTTTGGGTGCCTCGATCCTCTATAGTGCGAATCTTATCCTTCCGCTTCTCTTTGGCGGAGTTACGCATGACACGCTTCGGGGGATGCGGCTAGCCCTCATCGCCCTCTCTCTTACCGCGATTTTAGGGATTATCATGGCGAGCGAATACGCTAACAGCGCGTTTAGCGCTTCCCACGATGCCCTCCGCAGTATCCACTACTCCTTCGGTCTGATCGGATGGGTCGGGGCCCTGATCATTGCGGTAGCGTTTCAAGTCGTCGAGATGTTTTACGTCACAACCGCGTACAGTTCATGGTGCAAACGAAATGCTTTTAAAGTGATTGCCGCTTCTTTGGTTTTAAAAACAATCTGGCTGATCGGAGCATTACCGTTTGTTTGGATGTTTGATCTCGTTATGGGGGCGTTATTGGTCGGGTTTATCGTTACTACGGTAAAACGGCTCAAAGAGCGCAAACGCCGTGTTAGTGATGTGAGTATTTTGTTTTGGGGATTTGGAATGGCTTTGCTTATGATTTCCATTATCGCATACGCTCTATTTTCCTACAACGACTACCCGCCGTTTCAAAGTATGGCCTTAATCTCTTTTGCCCTGTTTGCATTATCAATCATATTGGCAATGATGGGGAAAATCGTCCCTTTTTTGGTGTGGTTCCACCTCAGTTCATCCGGATACATGGATGCTCCGATTATGTCGAATATTATCCCTCACTCTCGTGCCAAAGGGTTATTTTGGCTCTTTGGATTGACGGCTGTTCTCACTTTAAGCGGCGTATTTTTCCCTGAGTTACTAAGACTTAGCGCCTTTAGCGGAGCCACTATGTTCATACTGCTGCTAATCAATCAGACCAAAGCGCTGCGGCTCTACCGCCATACCCTCATTCACGGAACACGCTTCGAGCAGATATAACTTAGCGAGATTGCAAAATTTTCAAGTGCTTATCGCTATAATCAATCAACGTTCATAAAGGGATGATGATATGGAGCCGCTATTTATTCAAAACAGTATTCTCTCGCTTGTCTTGGGCTTTGTGATCGGCTTACAACGTGAAATGCACACCATCTATTCGAACAAAACCCAAGATTTCGGAGGAGCCAGAACCTTTTCGATGATCTCTCTTTTTGGGTATTTATCGGCGTGGTTTAGTACCTTTTTTCCCTACTTTTTTTTGATTGCCGCAGTGCTGATGGGATTATTGCTCATCGCTGCGTATATCGTCAATAGTGTCTCCATCGCCGAAAAAGGGGCGACAACCGAGTTCGCGGCCCTCGTCACATTTGTCATCGGTGGGATGTTAAACTACTCCCTCCCCATCTTTTCCGTCTTTATCACGATTATTGTCCTCTTTGTCCTCAACATTAAAGATACCGTCCGAGAGTATGAGCAAACCATCACCAAAAAAGACCTCAGTGCCGCTATTTTATTTATGATTATGACCTTTGTCATTCTCCCGGTTTTACCCGATAAAACCATCGATCCTATGGGACTGGTGAATCTCTACCGTATCTGGATTATGGTCGTTTTGGTGGCAGGAATCTCTTTTTTCGGCTACATTGCCATCCGTATTTTAGGCTCCACACACGGTATCGGTGTGGCTGGACTTTTTGGGGGATTGGTCTCATCAACCGCTGTGGCGATGAGTATGGCACGACGCGTCCATGAAAACGGTTTTTTAGCCAAAAATCTGGCACTAGGTATCGCTCTGGCTTCCTCCATGATGCTTATTCGCGCCGGCATAGAGATGTGGGTCATTAATCCCGGTATCACCCGTCTCTTTATCATCCCCATTGTGGTAGGTTCACTCTTTGGATACGGATATATCGCGATGCTCTATTTCACTTCGAAACGAGAGAATATCCCTCAAAACATCGAATTTAAAAACCCGTTTGATCTCAAAGAAGCACTGGTAATGGGACTGATTTTTGGTGCAACGCTCGCTTTGATCACACTCTCGAACCGCTACATCGGGGATATGGGGGTCTATGCGGTCGCTCTGGTCTCAGGAATCGCCGATGTCGACGCCATTATTCTCTCCCTCTCTTCATTGGCCAAAAACGGTCTCAACCCCACTACCGCTCAATACGCTATTCTCATCGCTATTATCAGCAATACGTTCGCCAAAGCGGCTCTTGTCCTCTTTTTTGGAAAAATGCCCCTCTTTCGATTCGTATTGATGTACTATCTCATATCGATCGGTGCATTTACGATAACAGCGCTGATAATGCTATAGATAAAGAAAAATATGATTTGATTAATAGAAAGAGTATGGGTACAGAAAGAAAAATCGTCTTTTGGAAGTCCGTAAATAGGGGTTTCATAGGGGTATGGCGGACAGCTAGGGGTTCGAACCCTAGATAGGTTGCCCTATACACGCGTTCCAGGCGTGCGCCTTCGACCACTCGGCCAGCTGTCCAGTTAAATGGAAGAGCGAAATTATACCCAAGTGTGCTTTGGGTTAGCCTTAATAGCCAAACTTCTTCGTTGGCGATTTTTTGCGTGATTGCTCTTTATTCCAACGATTGTTGATATGTTTGATCCATACGGCAAAAATACCAATCAAAAGCAAGGCGGCACATACCTCATATCCGATTGCCCAGATAACAAAGAAAGAGGCTAATTCAAACTGTAAAAAATACTCATAGCTCGCTTCCGCAACAAATAAAAATAAGAATAACAACCCCATCAGATACGGGAGTATCAGAATATAAAGGGCTAAGACGATTCCCTCATACCCCTCCGGCGAAAAAACAAAATCACGGTAATCGAGCGACTTTTGAAAAAAGTCATCTTCCATTTTACGACGTGATTTGAGGTTTTGGTTCTGATACTCTCGAGCGCTGTTTCGGGCGCTGTCTGAGATCAATGCCGACTGTATCCGTTTCTCTTTATTTGTACTCATAACTGACTACCTTAAACGCGTGATGATAAATTATATCTTGTTTTATAAAAAATGTTGATTGATTGGCAAAAGAATTCTATAATATTAATAAATTATAGATAACCGAAACACGAAGGAGATGCATTTCGGTCAAACTATCGAAGGAGAATCGAATCACCATTGTAGAAAAGAAGTGTTAATTTTGTGTAAAAAAAATATTATTTTTGAATGACCATTAGGTTGATATAATGCCATGACTCTATAAAAAGGCTTTTTGTGCTCCCAAATCAACGTTTTTACTCCATCAGTGACGATTTTCGCTCCCCTTATGCCCGTGATCGCGATCGTATTATCCATTCAGGGAGTTTTCGACGACTTGAGTACAAAACACAGGTCTTTTTGAACTCTCAGGGGGATTTTTTTCGTACCCGTCTCACCCACAGCATCGAAGTGAGCCAAATTGCCCGCTCTATCGCATCGCATTTAGGGCTGGAGGAATCGCTCGCTGAGAGTATTGCTCTCTCGCATGATTTGGGACATACCCCTTTCGGACACATCGGCGGAGATACTCTCGATGTGTGTTTACGCGAACGTGGATTTAAGTGTGGATTTGAGCACAATTTCCAGAGCTTTCGGGTCGTAACCAAACTCGAACAGCGCTATAAAGCATTTTTAGGCCTCAACCTCACCTACGCGACATTGGAGGGGATTTTAAAACACTCCTACCCTTATAACAAACCATTTTTGCCCAATGAAATCAGGGAATCCTTTGCTCTCGACACCCACCCCAGCATCGAAGCAATGATTGTCGACCGTGCCGATGAAATCGCTTACATCAGTCACGATATCGATGATGGAGTCGCATCAGGACTTATCAGCTTTGAAACCCTGCGTTCCAGCGAACTGATACAAACCATTTTAGAAAAAGTATACGATGAAGGTATCCACGAAGACGAGGACGAAATGTTCCGCTACCGTTTCAGCTCCCATCTTATCAACCATTTAGTCTATTCACTCCTCGAATATTCCCGAGACAAAATCGATAACACCCGTGTGTTAGCTTCGGTCATACCCGCATCCGAGCCGATTGTTATCGGATTTGAGCCGGAGTTGGAGACGCAGATCAAAAAACTCAAAAAGCTTCTTTATCAAGAACTCTATCAACACAAACACATTATGCGCAAAATGTTTGCCGGAAAACAGGCG
>Ga0156221_1004_pt1 | contig 53585 bp, 49 predicted proteins | sample RifCSPlowO2_12_FD_107869 | JGI IMG/M metagenome (GOLD analysis project Ga0156221, IMG submission 107869) | Sulfuricurvum sp. RIFCSPLOWO2_12_FULL_43_24
CCTGCGCGATGAAGAAAATAGGCACTGCAACAACCGTTTATCCCGGCACCGATTATAATGGCGTCATACATATTCTCTGTTTTCTCTCACTCTTGGGTTATTGAAAATTGTAGCTCATTTGATCTAAAAGCAACGGAGCGATAAAGCATCATCACCCTCATATTTTTTTAGAACAATAAATGAGGTACAATCAAATAGATACAATCAATACTGTAGTTTCGGGGCGTAATGCAACTATTTAAATCAAACACATTTATCGATGATTTTTGGGGTGGAACTGCTGCTATGCTGGTGGCATTGCCTGCCGCTATCGCATTTGGGGTGACGATCTATGCGACGATTGGGGGGCATTATGCTGCCTATGGTGCAATAGCAGGGATATTGGGTGTTGCGGCCATAGGGTTGGTTGCCTCTCTTTTAGGGGGGACGAATCGTTTGATATCTGCCCCTAGCGCTCCGGCAGCGGCAGTTTTATCGGCTTTTGCTTTGGAATACATTGCGCAGGACGTTGCACCGGATTTGGTCTTTTATATGTTGATGGTAATCGCTTTTTTAGCCGGTTTATTTCAAATTATTTTTGGAGCGGTTGGGTTAGGACGATTAATTAAATACATGCCTTTTCCGGTTGTAAGCGGATATTTAAGCGGTGTCGGGCTCTATATTATCGCTGTACAAACCCCGATTTTCCTGGGCTTGCCACAAGGTGTCCATTTTTATGAAGCACTGCAGATTCCCACCATCTGGCAATGGCAAAGTATCGTCGTAGGAATAGGAACAATCGCTACGATGATGATTGCCGAGAGGTATTTAAAACTGATTCCGGCAGTCATTGCGGCATTGGTTGGCGGAAGTTCAATCTATTTCATCTCCGCTATGTTTGATCCGCAGCTCCTTGTCGCCAATAACCCCTTTGTCATCGGTGAACTCGGAGGAAACGACGGAATCAATTTTTTACAGACGTTGAGCGGACGATTTGATATGTTGCAGAATTTTAGATGGTCGGAACTCTCCATTCTCTTTTTTCCGGCGTTGACACTTGCGGCACTGCTTTCGATTGACACGCTGAAAACCTGTGTGATTCTCGATTCGATGACACACTCTTTTCATGATTCTAATCGAGAATTAATCGCCCAAGGTTCGGGAAACATCGTTTCAGCACTGATCGGAGGAATGCCGGGATCTGGAACCATGGGTGCCACGATGGTCAACATATCCAGCGGTGCGCAAACACGTCTGTCCGGCTTTATTGAAGGATCGATGGCCGTTATCGCATTTTTGCTGTTTGCGACGTTTATTGCTTGGATTCCGGTAGCTTCTTTGGCTGCGATACTGATGATTATCGGTTTTCGTATGATCGATAAACACAGCATCAAACTTCTTCGCACTCGTAAAACATCATTGGATTTTATCATCATCATTGCCGTTGCCGTTACGGCTCTCTTTGTGAGTTTAATCGCTGCAGCCGGTGTTGGATTGCTGCTGGCGATCGTTTTGTACATTGGACAGCAAATCGGGGCTTCGGTCATTTATCGCCATCAAGACGGAACAGAAGTTCGGAGCAGAATTATTCGTAGTAAAGAAGAAAATAATATTTTAAATGAAAATGGGAAGGCATTTTCACTGTATGAACTACATGGAAGCCTATTTTTCGGAACAGCAAATCAGCTTTATTCGATGCTTCAGGAAGATTTACGGCATAAAAAATACATTATAATGGACATGAAACGGGTTCAGACCGTTGATTTAACCGCCGCTCATATTCTCTTGCAGATAAAAGATATTTTGCATGACAAACAAGGTTATCTCCTCTTATGCCGATTACCCCATAAGCTTCCCAGCGGAGATGATTTAGAGAGCTATTTCAACCAAGTAGGTCTATTAAAACACTTGAGTCCGATCAAAGTCTTCGACGATTTGGATGATGCCGTTGAATGGGCTGAAAACAAGATAATTAAAAACTCTTTGATCGAAGAAAAAAAGGAAAGGCTCCTCTCGTTGAGTGAATTTGACCTTTTTAGGGGACGTAAAGAAGAGACACTCGCAGAGATCGAGAGTTTGGTAGAGAGCCGATCCTATAAAAAAGGGGATACCATCTATTCTGAAGGGGATGGAACCGGAGAAATTTTTCTGATTCGACGGGGAGTGGTGCGGATCATGTTGCCCTTTTCGGATCGAAAAAGTGTGCATCTCAGTACGTTGGGGCAAAATAATTTTTTCGGCGAATTTTCCTTTTTAGAAGGGGCTCCGCACTATACCGATGTCATTGCGGCGTCCGATACCGAATTGTATGTCATCTCACGCGAAGCATTTGAGCTATTCTCTATCCATCATAAAAAAGGGGCCTATTTATTTATGCAAAGTCTTGCAACCGTATTAGCGGAGCGGCTGAAGCTGACCCGATCCGAATTGGGGGCAGAATATGATGTTTAACTTTAATGTGACACCGTTTTATATTTCTATCACCATATAAACGTTATAATTTTTCCGTTTAGTTTATTACTAAAGGATTCGCTATTCATACTCACGAAATCAAAATAATCCTCTATAGTTTTATAGGACTTATCCTTTTCGGTGCGGTTCTCCTCTCTCTTCCGTTTGCACATCATGGAGAGTTACGCTTTATCGATGCTCTCTTTACTTCCACTTCGGCGGTATGTGTTACCGGTTTGATCGTAAAGGACACCCCCGTAGATTTTACCTCGTTCGGTCATATTGTCATCCTTACCCTGATCCAAATCGGAGGGCTTGGGTATATGACTGCGGTGACCTTTATGGCGGTGATGCGTAAACAAAAGATCAATCACAGAGATCGCCTGATCCTCAAAGAATCCCTTAATCACCCCGGTATGGACGGGTTGGTCCGTTTCATAAAAATTGTATTTGCTTCAATCATTATCATTGAAGCGATCGGAATGGTGATCTTAACTCTCCGTTTCTGGGTCGATATGCCGTTAGGAAAAGCGGCTTGGTTTGGAACGTTTCATGCGATTTCTGCGTTTAACAATGCCGGTTTTTCTCTCTTTAGCGATAATATGATGGGGTACCGTGGTGATTTCGTGGTTAATATTACCGTCCCTTTGCTGATTATTCTCGGTGGTTTGGGATATATGGTACTGCTTGAAATTTACAATTATCGACGCGGACAGCTATTGCGTATCTCAACCCATACAAAAATTGTTCTCTATATGAGTGGGGTCTTGATTCTTATCGGAATGGCACTGCTCCTCTCGCTGGAGTGGAATAATCCAAAATCATTCGGATCGTTAAGTACCTATGAGAAGATTTTAGCGGCATGGTTCGCATCCGTCAACTATCGAACTGCCGGCTTTAACAGCATCGACTTTTCCACTCTCACCGATGCGAACCTCTTTTTCTCTACCTTTTTGATGATGACGGGAGGAAGTCCGGGAGGAACAGCCGGAGGGATTAAAACGACGGTTGTGGCACTTGCCCTGATCGGTGTATGGTATACGCTCAGAGGTGATACGCACGCTCATATTTTTCGCCGTTCTATCTCACCCTATCAGATCAATAAAGCGTATGCCGTTATTTTTATTGCCTCCATCTATGTTGTCATTTCAACGATTATTTTAAGCGAAGTGGACCGTTTGCCCTTTTTGCGGATCTTGTTTGAAACAACCTCTGCGTTTGGCACGGTAGGGTTATCGACCGGAAACGGCGGTGTTTTAAGCTATAGCGCACTTTTTAGTGATGCGGGAAAACTTAACATTATCGTCTTAATGCTCATGGGAAGAGTTGGTGTATTTGCATTTACCATCATTATCGTCGGAAAAGCTCTGGAGAGCCGAATCAAATATGCAGAAGGAAAGGTTATTATATAAATGGATACATTTGCGGTTTTAGGTTTAGGGAAATTTGGATTTCACGTTGCCAAAGGGTTGGCACAACAGGGGCTGAGTGTTATTGCCGTTGATTTGGATGAAGAACATGTTCGGGACATCAACGAATACGTACAAGATGCCGTTATTCTCGATTCAACGGATATACGGGCACTGCGCGAAGCGGGAATCGGTAATGTCGATGTAGCGGTCGTGAGTATCGGAGAAAACATTGAAGCGAGTATCCTCACAGTTATGGCGCTCAAAGAGTTAGGGGTAGAAACCGTCATTGCCAAAGCGATTACGACCGTACACGGACAAATTCTCTCCAAACTCGGTGCGGCAAAGGTGATCTATCCCGAGATGGAATCGGCAAAAAAGATTGTTAAAAAAATGGTGCAGAATATGCATTACGAAACGATTGACCTCTCGATCACCATGAAAATTGCCAAGCTTACCGTCCCCTCTTTTTGGGTTGGTACTTCAATCCTCTCTCCAATATTCGAGGGGGAATACGAGGTTAAACCGATTGCCTATAAACATCAAGGCGTCTGGTACACTTCGTTCGAAAAAGACGATATTCTTGAAAAAGGGGATATTCTCGTCGTACTGGGTAACAGCGGACATATCGAAGCGCTCAGCAAAAAGGTGTGAGTTAGTCTATTTCTGCTAAAATTGCAAAAAAGTTTTAGGAAATATTTATGCTTCGTTTTGCCCCAAGCCCGACGGGAGATATGCACATCGGCAATCTCCGCGTCGCATTGTTTAATTATATTTCTGCTGTTCAACGTGAAGAGCCCCTCTTAATCCGTATCGAAGATACCGATAAAGAGCGTAACATTCCCGGTAAAGAGAAAGAGATTTTCGAGATTTTAGCTCTATTTGGGATAGAGTACCAAGAGCAACAACTCCAAAGTAACAACCTACGCTTTCATCGTGCAATGGCGCTTCAACTCCTTCAAGACAAAAAAGCATTCAACTGTTTTTGTACCCCTGAAACCTTAGAAGAAAAACGTGAAGCATCTAAAGAGGGAAAAGTCGCTTATCGTTATGACGGCGCGTGCGAAAACCTTCATCCCGAAGAGGTTATCGACAATCCCCTCCCCTTCACCATTCGTCTTAAAAAACCGGAGCATTCAATCACGGTAACCGACATTATCAAAGGTGAGAGCACTTTTGCCGCCGATGATATCGACAGCTTTATTTTAATGCGTGCCGATAAGTATCCGACGTATAATTTTGCCTGTGCGGTGGATGATATGCTCGCCGATGTCTCTCTCATCATCCGTGGAGAAGATCATCTCTCCAATACCCCTAAGCAAATGGCAATTCACGAAGCGTTGGGATATACTAAAAAGATCGAGTATGCCCACTTGCCGATTATCCTCGGAAACGAGGGGAAAAAGATGTCCAAGAGGGATGATGCCTCAAGTGTTAAATGGCTCCTCGAAGAGGGATTTTTACCGGAAGCAATCACCAATTACCTGATTTTAATGGGGAACAAACCTCCGTGTGAAATTTTTAACCTCAAAGAAGCAATCAAATGGTTTGATTTAAAAACTCTCTCAAAAGCTCCTGCCCGTTTTGATATTGATAAACTCAAATTTATTAACCGGGAACATTTACGAGGACTCGATCCAAAAGAGCTTTCGCGCTATGTCGGTTTTGCCGATGAAGAGATCGGGAATCTCGCAAAGCTATTTTTGGAAGAGGCAAGTACCCTTAAAGAGCTTCGTGCTAAAATCGGTGCAATTTTTGCCCCTAAAAATGTCCCGGATGAGTATCAGGAAGGATTTGATATCTTGCGTAATCTGACCCTCAAAGCTCCCCATTTTGATGATTATGAATCGTACAAAGCCTATTTGATAGAACACAGCGGTTTGAAGGGAAAAAGCCTTTTTAAACCGCTTCGTATTCTCATCGGCGGTGCAGAACACGGTCCTGAAATGAACGATTTATACACACATATCAAAAATTATCTCAAAGAGGTGGTCAAATGATGAGCGGCATTATCTCTGGATTGGGCGGAATCGTCCATTCTCTTCTTACCGTATACATATGGATTGTTATTATCGGAGCACTTTTGACTTGGGTACGCCCTGATCCTTATAATCCGATTGTTCAGATTATTTACCGTCTCACTCAGCCTGCTTACGCATTAATTCGTCGATTCATACCAACCGTGTTTAATGGTTTGGATTTAGCTCCGATTATTTTGATTGTCGCCCTAAATATCATTGATGTTATCTTGGTTAATGTCATTAATGCGATGGTTATGGCGTGAAGTATTCAATATCCCTAGCGGTACTGCTCCTTAGCAATGTATGGGGCGTTACCTTAGAAGATATTAGCAATAAGCCCGCTTCACGTGAAAAAAACTTTTTAATTTGGCAATATTTACAACAAGATATCAATGCATCCCAAGCGCAAGAGGCCTTTTATCAAGTAGACAATGTCAATCAACGCTTCTTATTCGATTACGCGAAAAAAACGGATGAAATCGAGATACGCTATACCTCAGAGTGCCTCCAAAAACCGGCTTCGGCGTTAATGAGCATCGAACAAGAAGACTGTCTTTATCTCGCCCTCACCCCGATGAAGGCAGAGTCATTACAAAGTTTTGAACGTGAACTGATCGCGATGCGGCTTGGTGAGCGTTTTGGTGATACCGCTTGGCTTAGAACCATGAACCATAACAACCATTTCACCCTTTTCAGTGATTTGGCACCTTCGTTAAAACTCTTTCTTATCTCAAGCCCATTGTATCGCCAAGAGCATTTCAATCACAATGTCGAGAATGAAACACTTGCTGAACTAAGCGCCATGCGTGGATTTAATCAGCTGGTTTATCTAAGCGCAACCGATCCGAAAATGGAAAAACTCCAAGCTTCTCTTGCCAATGTAAGCGGCGGAGCGTATGATGGACAAACCCATTTTTATCTGGGTATCAATGCCCTTAAATACAAACGCAGTGACAACGCTCTCTACCACCTCAAAGAAGCTAAACGTCAGGCCCTTTCTCCGATAGAACGGGACAAAAACAACTTTTGGATTTACCGTATCAATGGTGATGAAACGGCATTAAACGAACTTGCAAATGGCCTCGATATCAATATGTACACTTTATGGGCTAAAGAGCGTGTCGGGAAAGTGGCTGAAAACTATTTTACTACCCTTCCGACACCTGACAAAGGGGGCTTCAAAGGAGACAATCCGTTTGAATGGAATGCGCTTCACAAAGAGTTGGTTGCCACTCCCCCTGAAAAACTTTATGAGATCATTGAGCGCTATGACGGAGAAGACTCTTTAGCCGTTCAAGCCTATATGATTGAACGGATATATCAACCCTATATCCATAACTATACCATGCCATACGATCAGTATATGAATACGATCAAAACCGATCAAAAAGCTATGCTCTATGCCCTGATGCGACAAGAAACTCGTCTGATTCCGGGTTTAATTTCACGTTCATTTGCCCTTGGGCTTATGCAGATTATGCCTTTTAACGTCGATAGTATCTCTAAAATCCATCCGATGAAAATAAAATCGTATGATGATATGTTTAATCCGCAGTACAGTATCGCTTATTCAATCGAGCATATGAAACACATCGAAGCGACCCTTTACAATCCGGTACTGATGGCGTATGCGTATAACGGAGGGATCGGATTTACCAAACGGCTATTGCTCAGCGGAGCGTATTTCAATCCGGGCGAACATGAACCGTTTATGAGTATGGAATTGGTGGGAAATGCAGAGAGCCGCGAATATGGCAAGCGGGTACTTGCCAATTATGTAATCTACAAAAATATTTTAGGTGAGAAGGTATCGATAGCTGCTATTTTTGATACTTTAACACAACCTTCCCTGTCCGATTATTTTCGAGCTGAAGGGCTAAAGAAGAGTCAGCAACTGAGTCAAAGCGAATAAAAAAGTATTTATTCCAGTTGTTCTGAACCGGAATCAAAGTGCGTCTTGGATCGCTTTGATCCAGCTCTTCCAAGATCGTTGCTTTTTTACCGTTCAAAGTCAACGTATACCCATAAGTATTTAAATCCCATTTTCGAATATCACGATTGTCCCGCTCAAAATAGACTGCCGCGATAAAATATTCCCCATCTTTGTATTGGTCCGGGTAAATAGGGTTGAGATAGAGTGTTGACAGGATTGCTTTTGTCTCTAATGACAAGACAATGGCTCCGGTTCGAAGCTGTTCCACTGCACGTTCATGTGACGCATCCATTTTAAAAAGATCAAAAGCCCCTTTTTGAGAACATCCGCTGAAAGCCAATAAAGCGGCCATTGCTATCCAAGAAAATCGCATTTCTATCCTTTAGTCATCGAATAATCGCTATTATACGTCAAGAAGCCTTAGAAGTTTTTTCCCCAAACAGATCATTCTTCTATTAAAGAAAACGGATCCCTCCAAAGAGGAAGGGTCAACGTAAATAATGTTCCATCTTCAACGTTAGAGACCTCAATCATTCCTCCCATTTTGGTTCGTATGATCGCATACGACATATACAGCCCTATCCCGCTCCCTTTCCCCTCTTCTTTGGTAGTAAAATAGGGTTCAAAAATACGTCCTATCACCTCGGGTGCGATTCCTCCGCCGTTATCTTGAATACTAACCGCTCCGTAGGTATCATCTCCAAAAATACGAATCATGATGGCGGGATCGGGGGGATTTTTTTCGATCAAAGCATCCCGCGCATTATTCAAAAGATTGATTATTACCTGTTTGAATTCTCCCGTGGAGCCATAGACTTCCAATGCTCTCTCAGAATATTCAACATTGATACTAATGCGATGAGACTCAAGCATGCCGTATAACAGTTGAACCGATTGTTCAACCGCTTCATTCAAATCAAAGGGGCTGTTCTTCTGGTCAGGTTTAACGAAGTTTCGAAAATCTTCAATTGTCTGAGACATAAACTCAATCTGTTCCATCGATTCCGTAGTCATGGAGTGAAGGTAGTGTTGATCCAATCTTCCGCTTCTATGCGCATATTGGGTATCTTGTACAATGACACCGAGCGTGTTGAGCGGTTGACGCCACTGATGAGCGATATTATCAATCATTTCACCCATAGCAGCCAGTTTGGATTGTTGAAACAACATCGCTTTTTGGTACTCTATCTCACTTTCAGTGCGGTCGAGTTCTGATTTTAAGAGACGCTTTTGCTCTGATGAGCGCTTTATCTCTTCCATAAATTGCTTGGTATTACGGTAATCGATAAAGAACATTAACATTGAAAGAATAAATAGATAAGAGATCAATGGAATCTGGAAATATCCGATAGAAATATAGATATTGTACTGCCATGCAATATAGGTCACACCAAAGCTTATCCCAAACAATGCCATAAAAGAGAGGAGTATGCTCAAATAGCGTTTACGAACCATTAAAACCAATAAAATCACTGCGATTACAAACGATAAGAGAAGATTGAACCAAGGAAAAAGTGAAGGCTGAACCTTTAAATCATTGTTTAAAAGATTTTCGACCATAGTTGCGTGAAGATATACTCCCGGTAAAATCGTACCGTTAGCAGTTGTATGCCACGTATCCAATCCCAAGGCCGTTGTTCCGATAAAAACAAATTTATTTTTTAATATTTTGGGATCAATTTTACCGCTGAGCAAATCATAGGCTGAGACTCTATGATACGCTTCAAAAGAATAAAACGTCAACAGTGCGTTTGCATACTTATCTACTGAAAATCGGCTATTTCCGATGTTAAATTCAAAATCACCTTTCAATGATGAGATCGGATGGGTAGAAATAGAAATATTTTTCGATGCTACTGCCGCAATCCCCAGCGTTGGAATCAACTCATCATGATGACGCATAAACATGGATAACCGTCGAAATGTTCCGTCATTATCGGCTACGGCATGAATATGTCCTATCCCTTTTGAGCGTTGTTGATAAATCGGCAAACTGCATACCATTGCATCGATGTTTTCCAATTGTGCTGTTTCAATACGCTGATCTTGGATACGCGAAGGGGGAAGCAGGCATTCTTTGGGATGCATGCTGATATCACTGAAAACGGGAAGAATAGTATTCGACTGCATCAGTGCGTCGGATAAAATTTGATCGTTATCCAACAAAGGTTCTGGAAGTCCATCGACACGGATATCCAAATCAAAAAAATCTCGGTAAAACCTTTGGAGCGTATCCGGTGATGATCGATCTTTTTCTGAAAAAACAATATCCAAAACAACAGCCGTTGGTTTGGCATCACTAATCCGATTGATAAGTTCTGCGGTGATGACTCTGGGCCACGGCCATTGACCGAAAGCCTTCAGACTTTTATCGTCGATCTCGACAACAACGGTAGAATCAGGAGTATGGGATGGAGGAAAATCGCTGCTCAATTGATCATATATCTTGTAATCAAGCTGGCGAAGCAGAGGTGCATTCCACCAAAATAGGTAAAATAAACCCGTCAGTAGTAATGAACCCGCTGCAAAAATGAGAGATTTCACGATTAGCGAACGATCACTTCTACACGACGATTTTTAGGTTCCGGCACACCATCTTCGGTTGGAACAATGGGATCATTTTCTCCATACGATACCACACTGGTACGTTCCATATTGACGTTTCGCTCATGCAAAAACTTCTCAACGGCATGCGCACGTTCGAGCGCGAGTTCATAGTTTTTATCCGCATCTCCGTCACGATCGGAATGACCGATTATATCGATAGAGGCAGGATCATATAAAGCGATAGTTTTAATCAGTTCTTCTACCTGATCTTTCGATGATTGTGCTATTTCTGCCGTTCCCGGTTCAAAATAGAAGAGCGTTGATACCGCCTTACTCGGAAGATTCCCCAGTACGTCAGCGTATTTTTTATTGACACTATCGGGATCGAGCTTTTCAACATCGCTTGGTTTTTTGTCCGGTGCACTCAGGCTTGTCGCATAATAAGGCTGGTCTATTGTTACTTTACCTAATTGGGTTGAAACATCAATCGCATTATGGGAGGTATTGTTTTCAAGCAATATCACTGTAGTAGAAGGCTCAGAGGTGATAAACGGCAGGGACAAAATAAATGCACTCCAAATCAATAACGCTTCCATTATTCAACCTCTACTACAAATTTAGTTCCGCGAATTCCGACAACTCCTTGCGGTACTTTGAAACTTACTTTTTCAGGAGCCAATTTACCGATTCTGCCTGATTCAAATACTGCACTTCCTTTGTGAAGCGACAAATCAAAACGGAAGGCTTTTTGAGAAGGGGCAAAGAGATAATCATCAATCTCCAAAATACTTTTTGATCCAATGGATATACGGGTTCCATCATTAAATGATAGTCCGGTTCCCCCTTTTTCTTCCGTCTGTATTACATCATGTGAAAAGAGTTTTTCCCCTTTTTTGGCAGGGTGAATTGTATTTTCTCGTTTGATGCTGACATCACCTTTGAGACTTTTAATAAATGCAACCGATTCTTGTGCCTGAGCAGACAATGCAAGCGTCAAAACGAGGGCAAAAACTTTCCATATCATTCAATCTCCTTGATAGCGTAGAGGGGGGTGTTTTTCTTCGAACAACTTTATCGTATATCGACTTACAATCCATTTTAATCAATTGTTTCACTTCTTTAGAAAGTTTAAAATGAACCTAGACTATAATATCCCTAATTTTACGTGAGGGTTATTGATTTGAAAAAACGTTTAGCAGTTGCATTCACAGGTCCCTCAAATAGCGGCAAAACTACCTTGATCCTCAAAGTAGCGCGAAAATTGATCCATGAACACAATTTAGAAGTCGCTATCATCAAAAATGATCCGAAAGACAAAGCTCAGTTTGATGTTCCGGGAAAAGACAGCTACAAATTCAGTGATACGGGAGCCGAGGTTATCGTCACCTCCCCTACCCGTACCACCTATTTTTCGCAACGTCACAAAGAGTTAGACGAATTAGTTTCGCTTTTCGGTGAGTTTGACGTATTGCTCGTTGAGGGGTTGAAAAATCTTCCGCTTCCGCGTATCAGTATCTTTCGAGGGCACATCGATACCGACTACTTTCCGTATATGAACGCTTTAGCGATCGATGAGAGTATAGATACGGCGCATTATGATATTCCTCATGGAATAGACATCCTCGATCTCAACAACCCCGATCAGGTGATCGAGTGGATTTTAGCTCACGCAAAGGTTATAGAATGAATGTTATTTTAGAAGCGATCCAAAAAAGCGCTATTCGGATTAAAAACGCCATTGATGTTAAAGATATCGGCTACTCTCAAGAACAAAACAGCTCCGGTGAAACTCAGCTTCAACTCGATATCCAAAGTGATTTGATTATCGAAGAGGAACTGAGCCGTGTCGAAGGTGTTCATACGATTGCCAGCGAAGAGAAAGAACACCCGATGGTGCTCAACGAAAACGGTCACTATTTTATTGCCTTTGATCCGCTGGATGGTTCATCTCTTGTCGATGTTAATCTCAGTGTCGGATCAATCTTCGGTATTTATGAGGGTGAATTTACTCCGAGTAAAATGGTCGCGAGCTGTTATGTCGTCTATGGACCGCGTGTTGAGTTGGTATTTGCGGATGAGCATAATGTTTCTCTCTATCTGCTTCAAAACGGTGAGTTTGAGTTTGTTAAACATATTCAACTGAATGAAAAAGGGAAAATCAATGCACCGGGCGGAACGCAACAATGTTGGGCTCCTTTTCATAAAATCATGATTGACAGTTTCTTTGCACGCGGCTATCGCCTCCGCTACTCCGGCGGTATGGTTCCCGATCTTCATCAAATCCTCCTCAAAGGGGGCGGTTTGTTCAGTTATCCGGGCGCAAGTGATAAGCCGGAAGGGAAACTTCGAATGTTGTTTGAAGTATTCCCTTTCGCCTTTATTTTTGAAAAAGCCGGTGGAAAAGCGATCGACGGTACAGTACGTGTTCTAGATAAAGAACCTAAACACGTTCACGATACCAGCCCCTGCTTTTTCGGTTCAAAAGATGAAATTAATGAGGTTATGAGTGTCTATGCCGGACAGCAATAATGAATATGAAGAACTATTGGATGAAGCCATAAAAATTCTCCAAGAGTGCCAACAAGAGCATGATTTAAGCAGTTGCTATGTGTGTGAAAAATGTATCGGTTGCGAAATCCGCACCAAATACATTCGAAGTGTGTATGAGAGTATGTCCAAAGGTGAAACCGGCGGGTTTGATTTTTAATACAACGATTGAATTTCTTAAGGATAAAAAACAACAATGAAGAATTACATTACGACTCCTATCTACTACGTCAACGGCGAAGCCCATATAGGTCATGCTTACACTACGTTCATTGCAGACACACTTGCACGTAATTCACGTCTAATCGGAAATGAAACCTATTTTCTCACCGGAACGGATGAACACGGTCAAAAAATCGAAGAAGCGGCTAAAAAACTGGAAAAACCGACGCAACAATTTGCGGATGAGATCAGCGCAACGTTCCGTACTCTTTGGGACGAATTTGAAATTAGTTATGATCAGTTTATCCGCACAACCGATGCATCGCATAAAGTAGGCGTTCAAGCCGCATTTCTTAAGATGTTTGAAAACGGCGATATTTACAAAGATTTTTACGAAGGAAACTATTGCGTCAGCTGTGAGACCTTCTTCCCTGAATCTCAGCTCATGGAAGGCGGATGTTGTCCTGATTGTGGAAGAGCAACTACAATTCTCAAAGAAGAGAGCTACTTTTTCAAACTCTCCAAGTACGAAAAACCGTTGTTAGAATATTATGAAGCCCATCCAGAATTTATTCTCCCGAAATCACGCCGTAATGAAGTGATCAGTTTTGTCAAAGGGGGTCTTAACGATCTCTCCGTCACCCGAACCAGCTTTAGCTGGGGAGTACATCTGCCTGAATCACTTAATGAGCCGCGCCACGTTATGTATGTATGGCTCGATGCACTCATGAATTATGTTACCGCACTTGGATACGGTTCGGATGAAGCAAAAATGGAATTTTGGCCTGCAACAACTCAGCTTGTCGGTAAAGATATTCTCCGTTTTCATGCGATTTACTGGCCGGCATTTTTGATGAGTCTCGGATTGCCTTTGCCGCGCCATATCGGTGCACACGGATGGTGGACACGTGATGGTGAGAAGATGTCAAAATCCAAAGGAAATGTCGTTGACCCACGCGAAGTTGCCAAACACTACGGCGTCGAAAACTTCCGCTATTTCATGATGCGTGAAGTACCGTTCGGTCAAGACGGAGATTTCTCACAACGTGCCCTGATTGACCGTATGAACTCCGATCTCTCTAACGATTTAGGGAATCTTCTTAATCGTATCATCGGGATGTCTGAAAAATACTCCGATTTTGTGATCAACAGTATCGATGTAGAGAAATATCATGCTAAAGAGCTAAATGACGCGCATGCCATCTTAGACTCTTTGGAAACCTATTTAGGTGAATTGCAGCTTCACCGTTACCTTGAAGAACTGTGGAAAGTGTTTACCATCGGCAATAAAGCGATTGAAGAGCATGCACCTTGGGTTAAGATCAAAGAGGGACGCAATGATGAAGCACTCGCTACGGTTGCCTTGGTCGCTAACCTGTTGGCTAAAGCATCAGTAATGCTCAACTCTATCATGCCGAATACCACAGCGACAATTGCCGATGCACTCGGATTTGAGATTACAACTGAGAGTTATAACCGTCTCATCCTCAATAAAGGACTTCTGGAAACCTTTACAATCAAAAAAATCCCTCCACTTTTCCCGCGTGTGGATGAACCGTTGATGCAAGAGGCTCCAAAAGCGATGATTGATGAAGCACCTAAAGCAGAGCCGAAACCTAAAATGGAAGATAAAAAAGAATCTACCGTTTCCGAAGACGGTCTTATCACTATCGACCAGTTTTTCCAAACCTCGATCAAAATCGGAACTGTTTTGGATGCCGAAGAGGTCCCTAAAAGCTCAAAGCTCCTAAAGCTCAAAGTTGATTTGGGTGAAGAGTCAGCGCGACAAATTGTTGCGGGGATTCGAGAATACTACAGTGCCGAATCGCTCGTTGGAACTCAAGTATGTGTTGTTGCCAACCTCAAGCCGGCAAAATTGATGGGTCTTCTCTCTGAGGGGATGATTCTAGCGGCAAAAGACGCGGATGGGCTTTGTTTGGTTCGACCTGAAAAACCACGCTCATGTGGAAGTTCGGTTGGATGAGACTTGAGAATATCCTCGCACTGAGCAAAGGGACTCTTTTAGGAGATCCTTCGATCAGCCTTTTTGAAAGTGTCGTCTTTGATCCTTCCAAAGTAAAGCGTGGATCTTTTTTTATCGCTTATTCGCCGGAAGATATCCCTGAAGCGCTCCAAAACGGTGCGTATGGCGTTATGTTCGATAAACCGACCCAAATCAGCGACAGTGAAATCGCTTGGATTAAAGTTGACAATATTGATTTGGCACTGAAAAAACTCCTCCGTTTTTATCTCCTCGAAAAAGAGCTTCAGGTATATGCCTGTGATCCGATCACACTCCATCTCTCCTCTATGATTTCCACTCCGTCCAATTTTTGCAATGTTGAGGGATCGATGCGCGAGATTTGGGAAAAACTCTGGCCTCTGGAAAAAAAATCAATCGTCTTGTTTTCCCCTGCCCTCACCGATGCGGATATCTTTATTGAACACTCTCAACTTATCCGTGCTCAAGAAAAAACGATTACGATTATCGAGCAAACCCTCTTTGAAACCTCGTTTATCCACAATGATACCTTTTATGAACGGCAGATGCTCTCACCGTTCTTTATTCCGTATCTCGAACATATTCTCTTTTTTTATACCTTTTTGCGGATTCCGTTTCAGATACGGGGATTTAGTAAAATGGGACATTTTATCCCTGTCTTTACCAATTCGCGTTTAGAGAGCAAAGAGTTCGGCAGCAGTGATCGTGTCGTTATTTTTGAACCGCTTTTAGAGCTGATCGATGAGCAGATCGATTTTCTCGATGCTCAGGCCGCTTGGGCAAAAATTATCTATTTGATACCTGAATCGATGCGATCTTCCCTAACCATCGGGATAGAAAATATCTTTTTTTACCGCTATCCTGAAGAAGTTTTGTCCATCTTGCAATCCAAAAGCTTCCATTTTGCCCTTGTCGCAGGGGTAGATAAAGGGATTTTAAATCCGTCACGTTCGGCTATGAAACAGCTCGAACTGCTATTTTAGACTCTATCAGATAAAAATCTATTTTGTTTCCATAAAATAAAAACGTTTTTCTTCAAAAATACTAATACACACATCAACTACTTCGGCATCCAATCTGATTCCCCGCTCTTTTAGAATCGCTTCTAATGCCGCGTCAATCCCTAATGCCGGCCGGTAAGGACGATGAGAAGCCATTGCTTCGACAATATCAGCGATGGTAAGAATACGTGCTTCTAAAAGTATATTATCGCCTTTTAGACCAAAAGGGTAACCTGAACCGTCCATTTTTTCATGGTGTTGCTGAATAATTGTAGCAACCGGCCATGGAAATTCGATCCCTTTGAGTATCGCATACCCTGTTTCCGGATGGGTTTTTATCATTAAAAACTCAATATTGCTTAGTTTGGTAGGTTTACTCAATATCTCGGCAGGTATTTGAATTTTTCCAACATCGTGAATCTGTGCCGCCAGACGCAACCCTTCGATTCTCTCATGTCCCATTCCCATCTCTTGAGCAATAGCACATGCGAGTGATGCGACCCGTTTTTGGTGACCTGCCGTATAAGGATCACGCATCTCAATCGTTGTGGCGATAGCGGCAACGGTATCGATGAGTAAATCCGCAATGGTTTGTTTATTTCGAAGCAGTGTTTCTTCGGCATTCACGCGCCATTTTTCTTCTTCAAAATTTTTCAAAGCAAATGAGATATCACCCACCATCTCTCGGAGCAACGTACGTATCTCTTCATCAAAAAAATCTTTTTGATCGGAGCAAAAAGTCAAGATACCACATGCCGATCTCTCATTGCATAAGCGAAAATTGGCGAACGATCTGATGCTGTATTTTTTTCCAAGATCATGACAGATTGTTAGATCGGCAGCAGGGTCATCAATATCATTAATAATAAGATCAGAATTGTCTTGAAGCCCCTCACGGTAAAAATTCCCTTTTTGGTTTAAAAGTGTTTTCAGATCAGCAATAAATTCCTCGTTTCCTCCACCCACGGATTGAAGCTCAAACTCTTCCGTTCGAGGATTGAAAGTAGTGATCCAACAATAATTAAACTTTCCATTCTCAATCGCAACCCGACAAATTTCATCAAATAACTCTTGCGGTGTTTCTGAATAGACAATTGCCTGATTGGTAAAACTAAGAGCGCTATAAAGCTCTTTTTGCCGAATCAAACGCTCTTCATTGGCTTTTTCTGCGGAAATATCCGTTGCTGTACTGATATAGCCTGTAATTACGTCATTCTCAATGATCGGTGCGACTTCTCCTAATATCCATACAAAACTTCCATCTGTTTTTTGAAGATGAACCTCTCCTGAAATCGGGGCGTCAAGCAAACATGGATCGTCTATACCTGTAATCTCCTGCCATTTTTTATTGGCATAAATGCATTGTCCCTGAGTATCGGTTCGTATGATTCCGATGGGTGCAACAGAGGCAAGGGTTCTAAAAAGTGATTCACTTTTGGAGAGTGATTCGAGTGTTTTCCGTTTTTCGGTGAGTATGTTGACACGCTCAATACCACGGCGGATCGCCGGCAATAAACGGGTAAAATTTTGTTTTAGGATAAAATCCTGAGCCCCTTCTTGCAATGCCATAACAGCCATCTCTTCACTGATCTTACCCGAGATCAAAATAAACGGGATATCAAGATCAAAACTGTTAAAAAGTTTTAACGCTTCCATCCCGCCAAATCCGGGGATGATAAAATCAGAGAGGACGATATCCCATGAATCATTTCGCAACGACTCTTGCATCTTTTCGGCGGTATCGACACGAAAAAGGGTAACTTCCCATTCCCCGCGCCTCAACTCTCTCTCAAGCAATAGTGTGTCATCTTCAGAATCATCAATAACCAAAACGCGCAGTAACTCTTTTTCCATGAATTTTATACCTCTGCTGATTCGTTGGTCAGTAGCCAATACATCCCGATTTGGGTAACGGTCTCGATAAAGGTATCAAAATTGACGGGCTTGCGGATGTAGCTGTTAGCACCCAGATCATAACCACGCACAACATCCTCTTCCTGACGTGATGAAGTGAGAATAACGACAGGAACTCGCTTGAGAATAGGATCATGTTTAATCGCTTCGAGCACTTCGAATCCTCCAATTTTCGGAAGTTTTAAATCAAGCAAAATAAGTCTTGGATGATCTGCGGTATTACGTCCTTCAAATTCCCCTTTCCCAAATAAAAAGTCCAATGCTTTAGCGCCGTCTTCTGCAACTATCACATTATTAATAACATGCCCCTTTTTTAGAGCCCGCAGGGTAAGCATTACATCATCAGGGTTATCTTCCACCAGTAAAATGTATTGATTGATCATGATTTGTCCTCCGTGTGTTTATAGGTTGATTCACTAAGTCCCAAAACAAAAAAGAAAGTAGACCCTTTTTCGATCTCACTCTCTGCCCAAACGCGGCCAAGATGCCGTTTGATAATCCGGTACACCATAGCCAAACCGATCCCGTTACCGGCAAATTCCTCTACCGTATGAAGACGTTGAAACGGTTTGAATAATTTATCCACATACGACATATCAAATCCTGCACCGTTATCTCGGATGAAAAAAACTTTTTCACCGTTTTGTGTCATCGATCCAAATTCGATTGTAGCGGTAGGATGCTGCGAGGTATATTTCCAAGCATTCCCCAGAAGATTATCCAAAGCAATGTGCATGAGATTTGCATCGACATAACCGTTCAAGTCATTCCCGATAATAACTTCAACATGCCGTTCGGGGTTCTGTCGTACTAGTTCCGAGATAATTTGACGTGCTATAACGCCTAAATCGATCGTAGAAGGGACCATCGAAGTACGGGTTTGACGGGAGAGCTGAAGCAGATCATCGATCAGCCCTCCCATCTTTTGACTGGCCGAGCGGATACGGGAGAGATAATCTTGCGCCGTTGCGTCAAGCTTACTACCATAGTCTTCGAGAAGTGCCTGAGAAAATCCATCCGTCGCACGCAATGGGGATCGCAGATCGTGTGAAACCGAATAGGTAAAGGCCTCCATCTCATCGTAAGCACTTTGAAGTGCGGCTGTACGCTCCACTACTTTGCGCTCCAATTCGGCATTGAGAGTATGTATTTGATCTTCCGCACGTTTTTTTTCTGTAATATCTCGAACAATTTTCGAGATACCAATAATCTCTCCATTTGAATCTTTAATGGGTGAGAGGGTTACGGAAACATCGATGTTAGAGCCATTATTGGCGATAAATACCGTTTCAAACTGTTTAAATGAAGCTCCATCTACAATTTGATGCGTGATTAGATCTTCTTGTTGCACCCAACCGCCCTGATAAAGAATCATAATAGGGTTACCAATAATCTCTTCGGCTGTATAACCGAAGAGTTTTTCGGCTGCGGCATTCCATGACAAAATCATCCCATCAAGCGATTTTGTCATAATGGCATCCGTAGAAAACTCAACAATACTAGATTGTATTTCTCGACTAATAAAATTTTTGTTCTTTTCTGCAATAAAACGGATAAAATAGAGAAGGACAAATAACAATCCTCCCAAACGGATGAAGTGCCAATACCACCAATAAGATTTCCAAATTGCCGAATTTTGAAAAAGAAATGCAGCACTCCCCAGCATGATGGTGAGGCCAATAAAATAGAGGTCTTTCGGTTCTTGCTCCATACGGTAGTAACGGATAAAAGAGTATGCCGCTGCAAAAAATAAAAAGCCGGATAGATCATTTAAGACAATTTCACTTGTCGAGAAATTGCCATTAACAATTGCAGATGGAAGTATTTCACTATTAAAGAGTAAAAAGATTGCAATACTTAGTGTGGCTATAGCTGTTACGATAGGTATGCCATAATAGAGGGAACGGGAAACTTTTTTTTCAGGAAGAAATACACTAAGGAAAAGGATACTCCCCAATAATAGCCCAATCGTATGCAACCAAACGAAAAGTGAACCGGGAAGGCTGATAGCATGAAATAATTCGAAGATACCCATCGCAATAAGGGCAATGGAAGCAAAATGATAACGGCTTAAATATTGGGAGTCATTGTCAAATTTAAAAAGAAAAAAAGCGAGAAAAAGGGCAATAATAGAACCGGAAGCTTCCACTGTAGCATGAATAGGAACACTTTGTTTTGAATTAGAAAAATCGAGTAACCATACCCCTATACTGCTTAAGATCAATATACCGATCCATACACCGATAAGGTAAAAGATAATATTTTCTTTTTTCATCCTCAAATCCTATTTGAGTAGCTTTTATGATATTACATTATTCAATGTTAATATAAACTTGGAAAGAAAAATTTAATGCATCATCTGTGTACGCTTCAATTCTTTACGCAGTTCTCGCTCATTTTCCAAAATACTCCGTACCAAAGCATGAAAATCACGTGAATGGTTCATATGGCGTAAATGGGCTAATTCGTGAACAATAATATAGTCGATATGCTCATACGAGAGCTGCATCATCATCGTATTGAGGGTTACAATCCCCTCGCTGCTACAGCTCCCCCATCGCCGCCGCATCTTTTTAAACCGTATCTCTTTGGGGTGTAAATTCATCTTTCGAGCATAATGCGATACACGTGAAGGGAGTGTTAAAAGTGCCTCATTTTTGTAGAAATGATGGTAATATTTTTCAATATCAATGGTGTTTTTAGCTTTTTTTAGTCTTTCGGACAAATTTAAAAACTGAGTGATTGGTAGACATTCTCCTCTGAACCGGATGGTTTCACCAAGGGTATGATAGGTCATTGTAGCGGATGCTATTACAGATATTTTAGAGCGAATCCAACTTTCTCTCTCACGCAAAATCATCCGTATCCGTTTTTCATCTTTGATCGGAGTCCGAATACATACCTCACCGTTATGGGTGATCGTGATATACGTATTACGGTTCCGGGGACGGTAGTGGATCGTTATGGGTGACGTGTAAGAATCAAACATACTCTATTGGATCAACCGCTCCGGCACGTTCAAAGCCGCGTAAGCGCAATCGACAGCTGTCGCAAACTCCACATGCCCTCTCCTCGCTTTGATAACAGCTCCATGTCAAATGCAATGGTGCACCGAGAGCTAATGCTTCTTGTACAATCTGTGATTTTTGTAAACGGACAAGAGGCATTTCAATCGTCACCTTCGTGGAATCTTTGGTCCCCAGATTTGCCGCTTTGGTAAATGCTTCGATAAAAGACTCACGACAGTCAGGATAGCCGCTGCTGTCCTCTTCGACAACTCCGATGGCAATGGCAGAACACCCCTCTTTTTCGGCAATTGCCGTAGCGATAGAGAGAAAAATACCGTTTCGAAACGGTACGTAGGTGATTGGAACCCCCGCTTCGATCCCACCCGTAGGTACATCGATACTATGATCCGTCAGTGCCGATGCCCCGATGGTTTTAAAAAAATCAAGATCGATCTCGTATTTTTCACGCACCTCTAAATCATTGCAGATAGAACGAAAAGATTCAAGCTCTTTATCCGCCGTGCGTTGACCGTAATTAAAATGGAGTGCTACAATTTCGTAGCCGCGTGAGCGCATGATGTAAGCAACGAGGGTTGAATCCATCCCGCCGCTCATAATACAAAGTGCTTTTTTAGTCATAATGATCCCTTTCATGAGATTTTAGCAAGGGTAGGCTTATGCTACAATGTCATCATGATAGAACTTGATAACCGAACCGACAAAAATTACAATTTTCCTCTTTTGGAACAAATAGCTGAGGCTCTTACGAAAGAGGATATTGAGCTTATTCTCACCGATAATAATGAGATAGCCGAGATTAATCGTGAGTTTCGCAACATTGACAAACCGACGGATGTCCTGAGCTTTCCAAGTGAGCCGTTTCCGGGTGCACCGTTGGGGAGCATCGTCATCAGTGTCGATAAAGTCCAAAGTGTCGCCAATGATCTAGGCCACAGTGAAGACGATGAAATCGCCCTCCTCTTTATCCATGGCATCCTTCATTTGCTCGGATTTGACCACGAAATCGATAGCGGTGAAATGCGACAAAAAGAAGTAGAGTTGATCGAAAAATTTGCACTGCCAAAAAGCCTTATCGTTAGGACATTGGAAGAATAGTTTATTTTTTAATGTATCCCAAATCATCAAGCTTATTGTAGATTGATGAGACTATCCCTCCGGTAGCTTCACCGCCGTGTCCTCCATGTTCAACCAACACCGTCACAATAAACTGAGGGTTTTCGGCAGGTCCATACGTCGTGAACCATGCATGTGAACGGCTGAAGTAATCCATAGAGTGCTCACTTTGGCGCTGTTTAACGTTTTGGGCGATCCCCGTAGTTTGAGCGGTACCGGTTTTTCCGGCAATCGGGAAACGGGTGCTGACAAACCCTTTTGCCGTCCCGCCCGGGTCATTACATACTCCACGCATGGCTCGTTGAATAATCGGAAGTTTTTCTTTTTCAACAGTCGTTAAAACATCCAACGGCGTAGGAGTATAGGGATTATTTCCGATCGTTTTTGCAACGTGCGGTACCGGAAGTTTTCCGGTTGCCATCAGAGCGGTAAATTGCGCCATTTGCAGTGGTGACACGAGAAAATCCCCCTGACCGATCGCCGTATTAAGGGTTTCACCCTGATACCACGGTTTATTGTATTTCTCCCGTTTCCATGCACGGCTAGGGACGGTGCCGATAAACTCATTGGGCAGATCAATACCGGTTTTTTTCCCTAATCCCATCCGTATAAGATTGGTACTCATTCGCTCTATTCCGACTTGGAGAGAACCTTTATAAAAATAATCATCACAACTTTGGGTAATTGCTTTGGAAAGTTCTGTGGTACCGTGACCTTTACCCTTCCAACAACGGAAAGCACGATTACCAAGTTTCATAGATCCGCTGCATTGAACCGTGCTTTGTTCATTAAGCATACCAGAGGTTACATAGATAAGTCCCATTCCCGTTTTAATCGTAGATCCCGGCGGATAAAGACCGTTGATAATTTTGTTCGTGAAAGGGGCGTCAACACTGTTCATGAGTCGATTCCATTCATCTGAACTAATACCAGAGACGAAGGTGTTGAGATCGTATTCAGGATAACTCCCTGCAGCATAAATAGCACCGTGTACATCCATAACAACGATCGTCCCTACCCGCTTTTCAAAAGCCTGCGTAATGAAGTTTTGAAGTCTCATATCGATGTTGAGGACTAAATTATGATTTTCTTGAGTAGCACTTCTCCCTATCTCTTCGATTTCAACATTATGGGCGTTCACTTTGATGCGGCGTTCACCTGCGACACCTTGTAAATAGTGGTTGTAATATTTTTCGATACCGTTCTTGCCCACATGACCCAAAAGTTGTAAAGAAGGGTCCTTATCAATCTCTTTTTGGTTGGCTTTCGCCACATATCCGATAAGATGGGAAGCGACCGCTCCATAGGGGTATAATCGTTTTGGCGACGGTGATATCTTGATCGTATCACGTAAGTTCATTAATGAATAGAGGGGAATGATGGTTTCATGAGGGATAAAGTCAACAACATCGATAAATGCATGGTTGTAGTATGAATCTTCCTGTTTATAGGTCTTGGCTATCTTTTTGCCATCCAATGTTGGAATCATTGAGAGAAGATAGGCTATCTCTCCATCCAACAATGTCGTATCTTTCCCTTTGGTGAGATGCGGAGCCAAAGCAATTTTGAATCCCAACTCATTAATAGCGATGGGCTCAGAGGTACGATCGAGAATTTCTCCCCTAACCGGGGCTGAAAGTTCGGTCTTAATACTGTTGTTTTCAGAGAGAACTTCATAATATTCATTTGACTGAACCGAAAGGTGAAAAACCCGCACCAGCAGTCCAATCCAAACAAGGACAAAAAAAGAGAGTAATATTCGTACTTTCATATCAACGTCGCAATCACTAAAAATTCAACAATCATGTAGAGTCCGATATGCCAATCTATGGCTGGAGCAGGGAGTAATAAAACTCCGTTCGCAATCCAAATGTAGAGCCAATAACCCGGATATGCCAAAGCCACAAAAATGGCGCCCATACATATACGGCACTGGATAAGTTGCTCTAGTTTCGGGAGCAAATAGCGTGATAACACCGTAAAAAAAAGAATCGTACTTCCAAACCAAAACCCCTTTTCCGCTTCAAATATCAGCAGCATCACCCCCACAATAATCAATCCGAAAAGATCATGTTTACTCAGGGCATCGTAATAGGCAAAAAACAACACTGCAAGCAACGGCGGCAATAAAAGATAGAGACTGGATAAACTGATATAAACGATAAATAAACCGACTAAAAAAAGTCGGCTTATAACGTTTTGATAAGGGAAACTTCGTTGCATACCGGAAAGTGTTTACATTTAATACAATCTGCCCAAATCTTATGTTCAGGGATAGACTCTTTAGGAATTTCAATAAATCCCAAACGTTCAAAAAAGCGTTGCTGATAGGTAAGGGCCAATACCTCTTTTAATCCTAAACGGCGTCCCTCTTCACACGCATTTTCAACTAACGCACTGCCGATATTCTGCCCTCGATACGCCGTATCGATAATCATTGAGCGTAGTTCAGCCAATGCGGGAGAGTGGATATGCAGTGCGACAAAACCGACCAATTGTTCTCCATCCATTGCTAAAAAATACGATCGGATATTGGTCGCAATCTCATCATTGCTGCGTGATAAGATGACACCGGTTTCTACCTCCGGTGCAACCAATTTCTGCATAGCGGGGATATCACGAAGGGTCGGCTTTTTATAGGTGATATTCATTCATCATCACTTTTCAAAAGACGGTAAATATGCTCAACAATTTTATCAACCCCGCGACGTTTCGAGTTCGAAACCATCAATGCACCCGGAAATCGATTTCTAAGCTCATTAAGCTCTTTTTGGTTGAGTTTGTCAATTTTAGTAAAAATAGTCACAATAAACTGTTCCGGGGTACAAATTTCATGTAAATATTGATCAACAGAGCGATCGATCTCCAAATCAGGATGACGACAGTCGATCAAATGAACGTAGACACGAATTTGTTTGCGTTCTGAGATAAAGTTTGTGAGATTGCTTTCCCAATCGGTTTTTAAGGACTTGGCGACTTTAGCGTATCCGAATCCCGGTAAATCAACAAATTTAGCACTCAGACGCTCATTCGTCTCTCGATCGGCGAATATCACGTCAAAATAATTAATCAGACGCGTTTTCCCCGGAGTCGCCGAAACTTTTGCCAAAGATTTGCGCTGTGTAAGGGTATTGAGCAATGAGCTCTTCCCCGTATTCGATCTCGCCATAAACGCCACTTCGTTTTGGTACTCATTCTCCGGCGTTAAACGGATATTCGGAGCAGACGTTACAAACGATGAATCAATAATTTCAATCATTTCGCCGTACTTTTAGGTTTGGTTTTTTTATCTTCAAGGGAAAAGGTCATAACGACCGGTTCATTATTAGCACTTTCGGCCGATGCATGCCCATGAACAGTGTTAACGATAACTTTATCCCCTTTAACCCGACGGTAATCATCGATGCGGATCAAATCAACTTTTTTGTAAAATTGGTATTCGCTCTCATTGGGAAAATAGATTGCTGTTTGCGACTTACCTTTGTATTTCTCGCCCAATTCGGTTAGGATATAAAACGATACATCCCCTTCGGCAAAATATTTGGTCGGTTTGTTTTCTTTGTCGGTATAAATGGTCACTTTGGTAGCATTCAGTTCATCAGAGCCTTTTGTCACTTTGACATTACCGGTAAACACCGATACCCCCTTTTGCTGATCCCCTTTAAAACTCTCCGAGATCACTTTCAACTCCTCCGCATGCGCTAAAGAGATGAAAAATGGGGCTAAAAATATTAAAAATCGTATCATCATTATTGTCCTATTTTAATTGGTAACTTACACGTACATGATCTGCTGATACCGTATCGTTTTCATTATCGTAATGCAATGTATTACCATCTATCCGATTGGATTTTTGGGTAATCACAAAAGCGCCCTGCGTTTGAATCAGCGAGGTGTCTGTATTGTATGTCCCCTCATTCGATCGAAATTCCAATCCGTCTTCACGAACGTAATGGACATTTCCATTCAGATTGATAACATCACTTTGGTAATCGACATTGTCCGATCTAATCGTCTGAAATAACGTTTTCGTATTATCGCTAAATTTTGCTGATGTTACCGTATAGCGTTCATCAAATTTTTTCCCTTCTTGACCTTCGAGTATATGCTCAATTCCTTTATGGGAAATTTCATACAGAGTGAAGGCAAAAAGTTCTATTTTAGGGATTTCACCCACCTCTTTTGAAAGGGTATAATTGGGGGTAAAATAGTTGTACATCCCGACCAGCAGCCCCAGCAATAGAATAAAAAAAAGATTAATCGACATTTAGATCCATAACGCTAAAAATTTTTCTTCTTCACCGTTACGACGAATCACTTTTTCGATCATTTCACGTACACATGCATTGCCGCCGCAGCGTTCTAAGACATGCGCAAAGGTTTTCAAATAGTCAGACCCGTCTTGGGGTGTATAAGCTTGCCCGGCCCATTGCAGTAAGTTATAGTCATTCAGATCATCGCCGATTACCGCTACTTCATGAGGCTCAATACCGAGTTCTGCGCACATAGCGATTGCAACAGCACGTTTGTCTTTGACCCCTTGATACAAATAAGCGATATCCAGCTCTTTTGCTCGGTTGGTAACGATAGATGAATCACGTCCGGTAATAATAGCGGCCATATGCCCCATTTTAACCCATGCTTTAATCGCGAATCCGTCTTTAACGTTAAAATTTTTGAGTTCTAGCCCATCAGCAGTGTAAATGATTTTTCCATCGCTCATACACCCATCAACATCCAGAATCAACAGTTTAATCATAAAACACCTTTAGTACTCGGCACGCCGGCACGATCATTACGTGCCAATGCACGTCGAAGTGCTACGGCAAGTGATTTAAAGGCTGCTTCAATAATATGATGTTTGTTTTTACCGCGAACCATAATGATATGTGCTGTGATACCGGCGTTAAAGGTAACCGCTCGAAAAAATTCTTCGGCAAGCTCCGTATCGAAAGTTCCGATTTTACCCGACACCGGAACATCGTAAACCAAGAATGGACGATTACTCAAATCCAAGTCGCAGCTAACCGCCGCTTCATCCATGACGATCGTAGCACTTCCGAATCGTTCCACTTTTTCGATGGGATAAATTGCTTCACGAAGGGCTTGTCCCAAAACGATTCCGATATCCTCAACACTGTGGTGATCATCAATGTGAACATCTCCATCGCACGTAATCATCAAATCGATTTGAGCATGTTTGGCAAAACTCTCCAACATGTGATCCAAAAAGCCCACTTTGGTCGATATCGTACTTTTTCCCTCTCCTAAAATTCGAAGTGATAGATCGATATCGGTCTCTTTGGTTTGTCGTTTTTTATGGATCATACTAATTATTCCCCTATGATAAATGAGCCTTCAAAATAGCCCTTTGAGATAAAATCACGTGCCTCGGCTTCACATTTAAATCCGCTCAGCCACACACGAAATAGACGTTTGTTATTATACTCTGTATCTTTGATGATTGCAGAGTAGCCATGAAAGTTTGAATATTTTTGTTTCGTCGTTGTTGCACCTTCAAATCTCTCAAACGAGCCGATTTGAACAAAAAAATTGCTTAAGACGGATTCTCTAGGCCCTTTTGCAATAGCCTGCAAATCGATGGTTCGTGACGAGGAAGGCTCAAAACCCAAGACTTCTAATGTTACAGGTGCCGTCCCTTTTTTATCTACACCGATTTGTTGCGCAGCGGCATAAGAGAGATCGATAATTCGACTCTCGACAAACGGTCCGCGATCATTGATCCGAACGATGGTTTGAGCATTGTTTTCAGTGTTGGTCACCCGAACAACGGTATTCATCGGCAGTGTTTTATGCGCCGCCGTCATGGCGTACATATCATACCCCTCACCATTACTGGTTGATTTACCGTGAAAATCATTTCCGTACCAGCTTGCTCGTCCGCTTAACACATCTCCAACACGAACAACGGTGGGACAGTATTCTTGTCCCATAACGGTATAGGGACGCATCGTAGCTTGTAGTTCTCCGTTCGTTTTATAAATTGTTGAAGAACTCATGGCAAGTTGTTCTGAGGGATATTTTTGAGATGGCTTGGTAGATTGATACGAATAGGAACCGGTTTTTGTAGTACATCCGCCTAATAAAAACAGCATAACAATCAAAAAAGTTTTAATCATCAATTTTTATCTCCTCACCCTCTTTTAATGTATTGGTTAGAAACGGATTTTTAATTTTTATTTGTTCAAGAGTCACATTATACAATTGCGCGACTGAAACAAGGGTTTCACCCGATTTCACCGTGTGCAAACGGGTATTTTTTAAAAAAGGTTTATTGATTGGAATTCTAACCCGCCGATTGAGATTTTTTTCCTCTTTCTCACCAATCATATTTTCCATCATAATAGAGGTTTTAGGAACGTTGTAACGCTTTGAGAGTTGTTCGAGTGTTTCCCCGGATTTAACCCTATGCAGCAGAAAATAGCCTTTCAACTCTTTTGTTCGGAATTTTTGCCGAAATTGATCCAGTTTTTCTTTCGGTATATAGACCGGATAAGATTGGACGTTCGGAGGAGTTACCCCTTTTTTCAGATGGGTGTTAAGTCTTACCAAATTGTTTTTAGGCATTTCTAAAACAGCCGCTATCCGATCGATATTCTCACCTTCAGGAAGATAAACGGTCGCAATAGGATTTTCTTGATTCGTAGTCAGAAGCGAATCATACTGGATTTGAGACAAGAAAAGTTCATCCGTTGACAACAAAGACAAAGCGACAATTTTTCGAATATAGTTTCGGCTTTCATTGGGGAGAAAACCTCGTTTAGGATCGGTTAAAATATGAATATCACTGCTTCCGGCTTTTGCAATAGCTCTTCTAAGCCTTCCATCACCGCAATTGTAAGCAATCAGTGCCAAATACCATTTTCCAAACTCTTTTTTTAATGTACTCAAATAAGCGATAGCGGCACGGGTTGATTTAATGTGATCACGACGCTCATCAACAAACTTATTGACACGTAAACCCTGTAGTTTTCCCGTACTCTCCATAAACTGCCATAATCCGGCAGCTCCGCGAGATGAAGTCGTTTCAACTCTTAGTTGAGATTCAACCAAAACAACAAATAGAAATTCACTCGGCAAATCGGATTGGGCAATCAAAGAAGAGAGCATAGGGATAAAAATATCAGCATTTTCAGAAGATTCCACAAAACCATTCAATGCACATTCGCGTTTTTTCTGAGCGTACACATCATGCAGATAGGGGTCGTTGAGGTAATTAGCGGGGATATCAAAATGACTTAGAACTTCGATCTTTTCACGATCATGCGGATCAAATCCGATTCCATACATAGAGAGGGGGAAAAGAAATATCAATACTATCAGATGCTTCATATCCCCTCCATAACTCTAACCTAAACCAAAGAGATTTTTAGCATTTCGGGTTGTCAGCGATTCGATTGATTCAACACTCATTTCTAATAATTCTCCCATTTTATCGGCCACAAATCGGGTATATGAGGGTTCATTGCGGCTCCCTCTATGCGGGTGGGGTGTGAGGTAGGGGCCATCGGTTTCAATGAGAAGTTTATCGTGTGGAATCTTGGGCAAGATGTTGACCAGTTTTTTGGCATTTTGAAAGGTGACGACTCCGCCGATACCAAAATAAAATCCCTCTTTTGCAAGAGAAAGAAGCTCGTCATCGGCGTTATAGCAGTGCAGAACTCCCCCTACTTCACCAGCACCCTCTTCGAGGAGTACCATTTTTGCATCATGGCTCGCGTCGCGAATATGGATAATCAGCGGCTTTTTAACCTTTTTGGCAAATCGTATATGAGCGCGGAAAACTTCATCTTGGCGGGTTTTTTCGGCATATTTCTCTTCATCGCTCCCCTCAAGTCTAAAATAATCCAATCCGCATTCACCGATCGCAACGCATTTTGGATGAGCGGCATATGTTTCGAAATCAACCGATTCGATATGCTCCATATCATAAGGATGTACCCCAACGGCAAAATAGACATCCTCATACGCTTCGCACAGCTCTATCGCCCGTGGCAGTGTTGCAGGATGGGCTCCGGGGATGATAAACCCTTCCACTCCCGCTTCGTGAGCGCGTGCCATCATCTCTTCAAAATCCTCGCGGTAGCGTTCATCATCCAAATGGACATGGGTATCGATAATCATACGGTTCCTCGGGTACGTTCAAATAAATCTCTTGCAAATCCGCGCGCTTCTTCACTCACGCTGTCTCCGCTAATAATACGGGCAATCTCTTCAATCCGCTCAAGTGGATTCAGTTCCCGGACACGGCTTTCATCATCTTTGTAGATTAAAAAGTGCTGCTCCCCCATCGAAGTGAGCTGAGGCTGATGGGAGATGACAAAAATCTGATAGTGGGTTGAGAGATGACGTAATACTTTAGCCACACTCATCGATTCTTCACCGCTGAGGTTTGCATCAATCTCATCAAGCATTAAAACACCGCCGCCGCTTTGCATACTCTCAACCCCGAGTGCCAGTAAGGCCAGACGAAGCCGATTAAACTCCCCTGAACTGAGGCGGTCGAGTTTTGTACCAGCCAAACCTAATACCGCTTTATCGCATCCCGTAGCACTGAGTACTGAGGATTCCAGTTCCAAGGTTGCCTCTCGCAGATAAAGCATCACCAAATAACCATTTAGAGTACTAAGAGTATCTTTAAGAATACTGTGACGGACTCGCGAAAGTTCCTGTGCGGAGGATTCTAACGATGATTTGAGAGCAGCAATCTTTTTGATAAGATCATCTTTGGAGTGCTCTATCGTCTCGTATGATTCGAGTTCAGATGCTTTTTGATTCCGATATGCCAATGCCTCTTCAACACCGCCATAACGTCGTTTTAGCTCCGATATTTGCTCGATTCGATCCAAAATGGATTCAATCGATACCTCTTCAAGCTCTTCCAAACGCTCCAATGCTCCCTCGAAAATACTACGTAACTCGTTCATCGTATCATCAAAAAATGAACTCTCAATTTCCACCATACCAAGTGCACTGCTCACATGAGATTCGAGAGAGAATATCGCCTGTGCCTGAGTGATAGAAGCTTCAATTTTCTCTTTTTTAGAGAGCTGTTTTTTGATAAGATTTAGCTCTTCATCTTCACCGATTCGAGGTTTTATCGCATCGATTTTACCGATTTCATAGAGGGCAAATTCTTTTAGTTCAGAGAGGTTTTTCTCTTTCTCTTCGATCGCTTTAAGTTGATCAGAGAGCAGTTTGAATTCAGTATAATGCTCTTTATGCGATTGTAATAAAATGAGATGGCTAGGTATTTTTGCACCGACACGCGCATCAACAAGATTCAGTAATGCCGAGGGTTCAAAATCACTGTAATCTTTAAGGCTCAAATGACGCAGATAGGTAGAGCTGATTGACTCCATCGAAGATTTCGAGGTGCTTTGGTTGTTAATAAAATAGCGTGTCTTCTCTTTTTTAACATGACGAAAAATATTGAGAGATTCATTGTGTAGACCGTAACGTTCTTCATCGATATCCCACGAAACGCTCGATTCACATATCTGTGCTTCGACATTTTCCAGCCCTACTGAGGCCAAAATGGAACGCATCAAAATCGATTTTCCGCTTCCGCTTGGGCCGGTAAATACGACAAGCCCAGGATGAAACTCTAAATCAGCCTCTTTAAAAGTTAAAAACTCTTTTAAATAAAATCGTTCTATCACCGATTAATTCCCCCATCCGAGTTTCTCTTTGAGGACTTCAAAATAATTGAACTCCCTGCGGTGAATCAGATGGGCTGCACCGCTGGCAAGTTTGATGTTGACGGTATCTTTATGGCTGATTTTTACCAAATCTTGACCGTCAATAATCACCAAAGCACTCGCATCGGGGGTTTTCATCTCGATTTCAAAATGACCGGGAAAGACCATCGGCCGCTGTGTCAGCGAATGGGGGCATATCGGTGTCAATGCGAATACCTGCGACAGCGGGAAAAGAACCGGTCCTCCTGCAGAGAGGTTATACGCCGTTGAACCGGTAGGGGTTGAAACAACGACACCATCGCCGTAATAGGTGTTAAAACTTTGTCCATCGACGTACGTCTCGATATGGATCATTTTCGCGATTGAGGGGCGAGTTAATACAATATCATTAAAGGCAAACACTTCATTGACCCCTTTTTGGGTAACAATCGTTGCTTGCAAGATGGAGCGTTTATCGATACGGTATTCCCCCTCGATCATCTTATCCACAAACGATTCGAGTTCTGCGAAATCAAGATCGGCCAAAAATCCGAGTTTTCCCGCATGAATCCCTAAAACAGGGATCTGATAACGGTACGAGCGGCGAACAGCCGAGATAAGCGTTCCATCCCCGCCGATGGTAACGAGAAAATCGCTGTTTTCACACATCATCTCAAACGGTTGACCCATAACATCGATCATTCCGCCACTGATATTGTCGATAATCACTTCTATCCCGCGCGATTCAAAAATTCGTTTGGCTTCGAAAAACATCACCTTTAACTCAGGGGTAGAGGGGCGAAGGATCATGCCGACACGCTTAATATTAGTTAATTTCAATCTATTCCCCTCTTTTTTGTATTCTATTATAGCTAACTTGAGACCAAGGACAAAATTTTATGGCTGATTGTAATATTCCAGTGCAATCCCCTCGCGCAACCCGTCATCGATTATAATCGCCTCATTACACCCCATCACTTCATAAATAGCGGTTACCATTAAAATACCGGCGATGATAAAATTTTCACGTCCTACCCCGACGTAACGGATACGTGTTAAGTCGTCCATCGCTAAGAGATCCTCATAAACACGATAACAATCTTCTAAACGCAAGCGATACCCATTGACCTTTTCGGAATCATAGCTCTCATAATCCATCCCAAGCAAATAAGCGGCTATAGTTGTAGGGGTTCCGGCCGTGAGTACCAGCTGAAGCGGATGAGAAAGATCAATCGATCCTTCTATACTCTCTTTAAACTGATTGATTTTATCCAACAATTCTGTGATCGATCCGGCACATTCTGAGAGGGTTACAATCCCCATATTCAAGCTCACGGAATGAGTCTCGCTGCCTGTGCATCGGATGAGTTCGGTGGAGCCTCCGCCGATATCGGCCAATACAAAGGATTGAGGTTTTATATTTAATGCTTCCATCCGATACCGTACTGCATTCAACGTAAGTTCAGCCTCTTTTTGGCTATCAATAATACTAAAATGGATTCCCGTATTTTCTGCAATTTTTTGAAGAATTATGGCTGAATTTGAAGCAAGCCTCATTGCGGCCGTCGTATAGGCAATCACATCATGATTTTTGAAATCGAGTTTTCTCTTAGCTTCCGCAATCGCTTCATTGATACGATACAGCGCATTTTCACCGATCGTATGGGTTGCATGAAGGGCTTCAGCCGTTTTAACGATCTTCTCGAAGCTTTTCCCCCACATTTGACCGTCAAACTCGATAAAACGGATAGTATTGGAACCTAAATCGATTGCTATCATAGGGCTGTGATATCATTAATACGCATTGAGGGCATCCACGTCTCAAACGAACCTTGTTTAAGTACATCAAGATCGAGTTTTGAAGTGTAAACATTTTTAAAATAATCAAATACGCTCATGATTCCCTCGTCGATTCCGAACAACCCAACATAATGACGGATACCCCGTTCTACGATATCTTGCGGTGCTTTCATATGTACTTTATCTTCCAACTGAACGCAATATGCCTGTGCAACCACACCCGCCATAGCCGTAAATTTATCGGTAATACCGAAGTAAGGCTCAAAAACCGAAAGGGTCTCTTGGGCAAGTCCTTTTGAGGCAAATTTTTGTGCTTGATCCACCAAATTATTCCATTGCCGCTCTAAAACCTGCGCTTCAGGAGTTTCATAGAGCAACGGATAGGAACTGAGATAGCCAAATGCATTGGAAAGGTTATTGGAAGTAATCGCATCATAAAAGAGATGTTTGACACGAATCGTATCGGCCATCTCTTGTGCTTCGGCAGAATAATCAGGAAAAGATTTTAAAATTTCACACGCTTTTCGGGCATTGGCATAATCACCTTGCAAGTACCCTTTTTGTGCTTGGACATAGAGTTTGTCCGCATAATCCATAATGGCAGTATATTCCGAAAACTCTTTTAAAAACGGATGCATCTTAATCAATTCAAAAAATTTGACAAAATCACGGGCAACAAGTATTTTTTTCATATACTCATACATTTTACGCTGCTCAAAAAGCTGCTGTATCAATATCGTTTTCTCAGAGATTCCCCGATACGGTGCTAACAGCTGACGTGCCTGATCATCCCCATTTTGAGTTAAAATCAACTCTTGGGCTTTGAAAAAAAGTTTTTTCCATCTCATTTCCATTTTACGATAGGGTTCAGAATCTTTAAAAGCGGGAAACTGTTTTGCCATTGAATAGGCAAGCGGGAATCGTCCCTCTTGTACATAATTCTGAAATTGTGTGTATTTTTCATACGCACTGAGCATTTGATTTATCAAGGCATTTTTTTTCGGTATTCCGGTAAATAGGCTCAATATCTCTTTGGCCTTTTGGCGATCATTTTTTTCGAGTAAAAAACGTGCCTTTTCCAGAACATCCGCCCATATCCGCTCAGCGGCTTCATAAGGTTTTGAATAAAAGAGCATTGGATTACTCTCAAGTGCATCGTAAAAGAGTTTATACTGCCCTTCACGAAGCATTTTATAAAGTTGTGCTTCATTCCCGAACAAAGAATAAAAACGGATATTCCCCTCAACGGTACCTATCGCCAAACGAAACGGCGTGTCTACAAAGGCAAGAGAAGTGATTGATTCGGATTCTTTAATGTAGCGTTGAGAGATTTGATCCATTATTTGCAGATCATAAAGCCCGACATACCCCAGTTTGGTCCCGACAAACGCGAAACGTTTATCAAGGCTAATCGTCATCGACGTTACTTCATCGTTCATTTTCGGCAAGCGTTTGATCACTTTGCCATTACGCATATCCCAAACGATCAATGTCCCCTCTTTTTCAACCGAGAGGAGTTTTGCTTCAGGCAAAAAAATCATTTTGACAATTGTGCTGTTATGCCCTCGAAGCTTTATCGGATGCTTCATAATCGCCATATTCAGGAGATTAATCGTTCGATCATAACTCCCCGTCGCAATCCACTGTCCGTTATCACTGAAAGCGACCGTACTGACAAAATCAGCATGAGGAGGCATGGAGAATGCAAGTCTGTCTGTTTTGAGAACCCAGGCAAACGATTTACCGTCTTGCCCGCACGTCACACAATAACGACCGTTCGGATCGATACCGACACTCTCGATTTCCCCTTGGTGCCGGCCAACTTTAAAAAGAAGCTCTTTATCGGGGACATTAAATAAAGCAGCATTATTACTGCCGGGAATTATGGAAATCGAAAACTTTCCATCGGAAGTCATATCGACATGCGAACCGATTAATCGTTCATGAACAATACTGCTTTTAAAACCGCCGACAACCGCGTAGTTTGTTAAATCAATAATCCGAAGGGAGTTTAGAGAATCTATAACCCCTATTTTCCCATCATTAAGTGCTTTTAGCATTAAAATAGGAGCTTTAATATTAAATAATTTTAAAACTTCCATTTCTAATGATCCCTTTAGTGTTCTTCACTGCTGAGATAGCGGTGTTCTTTAAGTAAGGCACGAATCTGGGATTGGTGTTCTTTCCCTTTGGTTTCCAAATGGATCATCACATTCGCATCCCCATACGCCAGTGTCGTTGAGGTACGATCATAATCGATATGAACGATATTGGCATTGAGTCCTTGGAGCATTTCGGTAAGTTTCATCAATGCACCCGGTTTATCAACCAAAGTGACGGTAAGTTTCATTTTACGGCCTGATTTGATAAGCCCTTTTTCAATAATGATCGAAAGAAGAGTCACATCCATATTCCCGCCGCTGAGAACAATACCAATCTTTTTACCTTGAAGATCACTCAGATGAGCGTGTAAAACCGCAGCAACACCCACTGCACCTGCACCCTCAACAACGAGTTTCTGACGCTCTAATAAAAACAAAATCGCATTAGCGATCTCTTCATCATCGACACTCACTATACGATCAACGCACTCTAAAATATGTCCTAATGTCACTTCAGAGGTATCTCGAACCGCAATACCATCCGCAATTGTTCGTACCGACGTGCTGTCAATCGCTCGCTTTGCTTCAAAAGAGTCTCTCATAGCCGGAGCACCCACGGCACTTACGCCGATCACTTCTGTTTTAGGGGAGAGAGCTTTAAATACAGAAGCCATCCCGGAAATCAAACCGCCGCCGCCGACAGGGATCAAAACTGCATCGAGATCATTTATCGAATCGATCATCTCCAGTGCGATGGTTCCTTGTCCCGCCATAACCGCTTCATCCGTAAACGGATGGACAAAAACCATGCCATGTTCACGGCCATAAGCCGCTGCATAGGCATAGGCTTCATCGTAGTTGCTTCCGGCCAAAATGACCTCTGCACCGTAATAGCGTACTCCGTTAATTTTGGTCAATGGAGTCGATTCGGGCATTACAATCAGCGCTTTAGCCTCAAACATCTGTGCCGCCATAGCGACACCCTGTGCATGGTTACCCGCACTTGCAGCAATAACACCGCATGAGCGTTCTGCATCACTTAAAGAGGCTATTTTATTGTAAGCACCACGGATTTTAAAGGCTCCGGTTACTTGGAGATTCTCATTTTTGAGATAAATCTCGATCCCGCACTCTTCACTCAGTCTCGGAGCATACGCGAACGGTGTCTCAACGACCGTTCCGCGAATACGCTCATGCGCTTGATATATTGTTTCTAAATCAACCAAGGATACCCTTTAAGCGTTAATATTTCGATGTTCAACCATCGAGCAATGATTTTGGACGACCCGGATACCGTTACGTACCGCTTTTTCTGCCGCTTCATTGTTCACGATCCCTTTTTGTGCCCAAAATACTTTTACATCACCGCGCAAAATACACACATCGGCAATGGCATCCAGAGCATCAGCTTTACGAAAGATATTAACCATATCGACCGTACAAGGGATTTCGGAAAGCGAACGGTAAACTCTCTCCCCTAAAATCGTCTCTTCTTTCGGATAAACGGGGATAATGGTGTATCCGACGCTTTTGAGATATTCAGCAACGCGGTAGCTGTCTTTGCTTGAATCGGGAGAGAGTCCTAAAACCGCTATGGTTTTTACATCAGATAAAATAGATTTAATCTCTTCGTATGATGCATTGACGCTCGGGCATTCGCACTCCATTAAAAGCTCCTCAATTAGGTAAAAGTTTCTTATTATACCAAAATCTCTAAAGACCTTTTTTGACTTCTCCGATATAGCGTTGTCTTGGACGGGCGATCTTCATCTCCGGGTCTTTTTTCAACTCAATCCATTGGGTGATCCATCCGACGGATCGACCAATGACAAAGATGATCGTAAACATCGATTTCGGAATTTTCAGTGCCGTTAAAATGAGACCCGAGTAAAAATCGATATTGGGGTAAAGTTTGCGCTTAATAAAGTACTCATCATTGAGGGCTATTTGTTCGATTTTCTCGGCAATTTTCAGAAGTTCATTATTAACACCCAGTTCGTCTTTAAGCTGATCAAGGAGATGTTTGAGGATTTTCGCACGAGGATCAAAATTTTTATAGACCCTATGCCCGAATCCCATCAATTTAAACTCATCATTCGGATCTTTCGCCCGTTCGATAAAAGCATCCACATTGTCGACGTTTCCGATGTATTCGAGCTGAGCGATCACCGATTCGTTCGCACCTCCGTGCGCCCTCCCCCACAATGCATTGATTCCGGCTGAAAGTGCCGCATACGGGTGGGCACCCGTCGATGCGACGGCTCGTACTGTCGAGGTAGAAGCGTTTTGTTCATGATCTGCATGGAGCGTAAATATGGTATCGAGCGCTTTGATTTCCACATCGCGTATCTCTAAGTTTTCCCCCGGATAAGCACGCATCATATAGAGAAAGTTTTCGGTAAACGGCCGTTCAATATCGGGATAGATATAGGGGATTCCGAACATCCGTCTATGGGTAAAAGCGGCCAATGTAGGGATTTTAGCAATGATACGGCGTGCCATTATCTGCGCTTCGTTGTCGTTATCAACATTAAGATGTTCGAAATAAAACGTAGAAAGTGCCGAAACTGCCGAAGACATCATCGCCATCGGATGGGCCTTATCGGGGAATGCATCAAACAGACGTTTTAACCCCTCGTGGATAAACGAGCGTTTTCGAAGTTCGATATCAAACTCTGCCCGCTCTTTTTCATTCGGAAGTTTCCCTATCAATAAGAGATAGGCAACATCCAAATAGCTCTTTTTCATCGCCAGATCGCTGATATCATACCCGCGATACCGTAATTCTCCCTTTTCACCGTCGATAAAGGTAATCGCAGAACTGCAACTCGCCGTAGAGGTAAATCCGGGATCGTAGGTAAATAGCCCCATCTCTTTGTAGAGATTACGAACATCGATAACATCCGCTCCAAGTGTTGAGGATAAAACGGTGAACTCATAACTTTTCCCGGTGCGATTATCCGTGAGGGTAACGGTATCCATAGCAGCTCCTTTCCATCTGTCTCATTGGAGTAATATAACATTTTTTACCCCATTTAGATTGCAATTGAGCGTAGTTTGTCTCCATTATGATTTAATGTAGGGTATAATATATAACTAAAACCGTTTTACACATGGAAATATTATGGATTTAAAGAATAAGAATCTTATTATCTTTTTCTCGCTGTTACTAATCGCCGGTTATGCGATTATAGGAGTAGCACTCTATGAGTACACTCACAAATATGCAGAAGATCAAAATAAGAAAAAATTGGATCAATTGCTGCTGAATCAACAAGCATTGCATAGGTATCTCGAAGATGACCTAAAACCGGTTATCTATAAATTGAAAGAAGAAAACAAACTCTATAAGGAGTTTTTCGATCCGAAAATTTTATCCTTCTCCTACATCGCGTATGGGGTTCATCAACAGCTCAATACCCTTAGAGATGAACATAACATCACCCAAATCTACTATAAATTAGCAACGGACAATCCTCGAAATTCACGCAATCATGCTTCTCCTGACGAACTTAATTTACTCCAGTATTTTCGTTCAAACCCCAGCGTTAAAGAGTACAGTTCGATTCTTAAGGAAAATAATCATCACTATATCTATTATGCCATGCCCATAGATCCGAGCAAAGAATCCTGTATGAGATGCCACTCTACTCCCGATAAGGCTCCGATTGAATTGATTGCACAATACGGAAATACGGCGGGATTCGGAGAGAGTGTGGGAAATATTCGAGCCATCATTTCGTTGAAAATGCCTTTTGATGATGAGTTGAAAGAAGCAAACCGGATTTTTTATTTGATTATGGGAATATTGACGCTATTTTTACTGAGTCTTTTTAGTATCGTCTTTTATTTTTTACGACGTCTTGATCATAAACAACAAATTATTGAGGAAAAGAATAAAACTCTTTCGATTCTAGCTGAGCTTGATGGATTGACCAACATATATAATCGACGAAGTTTTGATACGGATCTGATTGCTCGTATCGGAAACCCTTCATTAACACTGATAATCTTTGATATCGACTACTTCAAAACGATTAATGATACGCATGGGCACCAAATTGGAGATGATATCCTTAAAAGTTTAACATCACTGATCCGTTCCAATCTGCGGGAAGAGGATCAATTCTACCGTATCGGCGGTGAAGAGTTTGCTATTTTGACGCATAAACAAAATATTGAAGATGCGAAACAACTGGTTTCAAGACTCTTGCAAAAAGTATCCGAATATGATTTTAACATTTCACAACCGGTTCATATCAGTGCCGGGATTGCAATGCAATCAGGTAACGATACCCCTCTGGGTCTTTTTAAACGATCCGATGATGCTCTCTACCGGGCAAAAGAAGAAGGGAGAAATTGTTATAGAGTCGGGTGATACATATATAAATATATGTTATAATAAATCCATGTCTTAGTCAATATTTACATGATTTGCAAAAGTCGGAGGACTCCATGAAAATCATTAATTTTCAAGTAGAGAGTGAACATTTGAAAATCTTGCTCAACAGTAGTAAGATAGGTGTCATTTCCAGTCTTTTATTGGGATTGGTATTGATGTATGCTGAACGAAATATTGATAATTCCCAAGTGGTTATTATTTGGTTTGTTTTCCTCTTCCTAATATCACTTATACGTATATCAATTATTACGGCATATCAGAACACTCCCGACACAAATGCAATATTTACCCGACAGCGTCTGAGAAATTTACGTATTGCTACACTTGTATCCGCTGTTATTTGGGGCTCGATCGGTGTTTTACTCTTTTCTTCAAGTGATTTTGATCATTTAATTTTTTTACTTATAATTATTGCCGGTTTGACCGCCGGGAATACCCTTTCAAACGCTTCTGATCTTCCCAGCAATATTGGTTTTTCTCTTTTAACATTGTTGCCCATCACAATTTGTTTACTTCTGGATCAAAGCACTCTATCTTCCAATATAGGAATTGCACTGCTGCTTTATTTTGGTTTTCTGGTTTTTCTTGCCCGTTCTATTAATGCAAGTATGACTCAAAGCTTTATTTTGCAACAAAAAGCCATAGCAAGTGAACAAGAAGCAAAACTCAGAGAGGAACGTTATCGTCTCATCCTCCAACATACACCCGCCGGCATATTTCATTTTAATAGAGAGCTTGTTATTACCTACTGCAATGACCGCTTCGCTCAGCTTTTAAAAGCGCCAAAAGAGAGTCTTATCGGCCTTGATATGAACACGTTGAAAGATCAGCGCATATTACCCGCATTAAGTGAAGCCATTGAGGGAAAAGACGGTTCCTATGAAGGAGAATATCTAACAACAATCAGCAATACGCTGCTCTGGCTGATCCTGTTTTATGCACCTTTGCGTGATGCCAATGGTTCTATCGAAGGCGGAATTGCAATTATTGAAGATATTACAGAGCGTAAAAGAAGTGAAGAAGAGAGTAAAAAGCTATTAAATAACCTCAGACAAGCCGAAAAAATTGCTCATCTTGGCAATTGGCATTTTGACATATCCAGTAATACGTTGGAATGGTCCGATGAAATTTTTAATATTTTTGAACTTGATCAAGCGACCTTTAACCCTACCTACGAAGCATTTTTGAATGTTATACATCCTGATGACCGTGAGAAAGTTGCAAATGCCTATGAACGATCTCTAACAACAAAAGAAAAATACGAAATTATCCATAGACTTCTAATGCGCGATGGAAAAATTAAATATGTGAGTGAACAATGTGAAACCAAATTTGATTCAGACGGACAGCCTCTATACTCGTTAGGTACTGTTCAGGATATTACGCAGCAAATGCATTACCAAATTCGTTTAGAAAACAGTGAAAATACCCTCAAGTATTTACTAAAAATGAGTCCGATTGCTGTCCGAATAGCAAAAAATGAAGGTCAAGAAGTTATTTTCGCCAATGAAGCGTATGCCCGTCTCATTCAGGCTGATGTTTCTGACGTTTTAGGGAAAAATCCAAAAAATTATTATGCTGATCAAGAAAAATATCATGAAATCGTCTCTCAAATCAAAAACAATGAAATCATTTATAACCAATTGGTAGAACTATCTGTCAACAATGAAACCATTTGGGTATTGGCTTCTTATATGCCGATAGAATTTGAAGGAATATCATGTGTATTGGGATGGTTCTATGATATTACCAAAGAAAAAAATCTGCAAACCAAATTAATGGAACATTCACAGCGACTCGAATACTTAGCCCATTATGATGCACTCACAGGTTTGCCTAATCGAATTTTGGAATCGGACCGTCTGTACCAAGGAATGATTCAAACCCTACGACGAGGAAAGCAATTGGCTGTGCTCTATCTTGATCTTGATGGGTTTAAAGCGGTAAACGATAACTATGGACATCCTGTCGGAGATCAATTGCTTATAGCTCTTTCAGCGCGGATGAAACAATCATTACGAGAGGGAGATACCCTCTCACGATTAGGCGGAGATGAGTTTGTCGCTATTCTCGTGGATTTAGATGATATGTCAGCCGCATTGCCGATTATTGGAAGGCTTCTCGAAGCAGCAAGCCAACCCATTCATCTGGGTGATTTAGTGATTCAAGTCTCTGCCAGTATTGGAGTAACTTTTTTTCCGCAAGATGATGAAGTGAACGGGGATCAGCTAATCCGTCAGGCAGATCAGGCAATGTATGTAGCTAAGCAATCGGGTAAAAACCGTTACCATGTTTTTGATTCTAAACAGGATCAGGCAATACTTACTTTAGAATGATCGGTAAAAAAGTGAATATTAAAGACCGGACTCCTCTTGCGCGTGGAAAAGAAGGTAAAAATTACTGCCGGATTAGGTAAAGTAAGGTACGTTGTACTACAATTTAATAGATGTGCAAAAAGGTATTGTATGGACAAGCTTACCCCTAGAGTTATTGTATTGCTCCTTTTTTTACTCTCATTCCTCACGCTTGTCCTCTTCTTCGGTTACACTGTAACGCAAGAAAACGATGCAGTCAAAACACCCCTTTTTTCCTCGGAAAATTCACCATTAGTGCTCACTAAACCTCCGGTAGAAAAAAAATTAGCGTACATCGTTTCCGATACCAGAATCCCTTTTTGGTCCATCATGGGACGCGGTGTACAAAAAAGTGCCGATACACTCGGGTATAAACTTGAGATCTACAGTGCTGAAAATAGTCCGAAACGCGAACTGGAGTTTGTTGCAAAAGCGATTCGCGAAAATGTATCTGGAATTATTGTTTCACCTACCACTTCATCTGCGTGCACTACCATTCTAAAATTGGCATCCAGTTCAAATATCCCTGTCGTTATCTCTGATATCGGAACAGACGGGGGTGATTATGTCTCCTATATTTCTTCCGATAACAAACAAGGTGCCTACCAAATCGGGAATATTCTAGCCAAGCAAATGCTCCAGCGTGATTGGAGCGATGGAAGAGTCGGTATTATCGCAATCCCTCAAAAAAGGCTGAACGGTCAAGCGAGAACTGCCGGTTTTATGCAGGCGATGGATGAGGCGCATATCAAAAGTGCAGATATTAAACAGCAATCAACTTTTTCCTATCAAGAGACGTATAACTATTCAAAAGAATTGATGGCAAACCATCCCAACCTCCGTGCAATTTGGCTTCAGGGTTCAGATCGGTATCAGGGTGCGTTGGATGCTATAGCCCATTCAGGGAAAAAAGAGAAAATTCTCTTACTCACCTTTGATGCAGAACCTGAATTTATAGATCTCATTTCCAAAGGTGTCCTTGTAGCATCTGCGATGCAGCAGCCTTATTTGATGGGAGAAAAAGCTGTACTTAGCATGGATATGCATCTCAAAGGGCAAATAGTTCCAAAAAATCAACAGCTTCCTGTACTGGCAGTTTCTCGTGAAAATGTCCACGAGCTGTTCAGCGTTATCCAAAGAAATGTTTTAGGTATTGAGAGCAAAAATTAATGAAAAGCGTAAATATGAGTTCTAACAAACAATCCATGATGGTCACACTGGGGATTATCATCATCTCCACCGTTAGCTTAATCATGTCTATACATTCGAGTTACACCTATTTGGCAACCAAAAATACAATGATAGAAGAGATGAAACAAAGTTCAAATATCACGGTATCTTCTCTTCGAAAAAACGTTTCCAACCTGATAGAAGCTTATGCGGTTAATGAATATGACCATCTCGTATACAATGAAATGGAACCTAAAAATATATTTGCCATTGTTGTTGAAGATTACAAAATGGGGAAAATTTTAGGCCGGGGTGCCTATACCAGTGGGAAAATTCGGGACGATGATGGTACGCTTATCGATTTTAACGCTAAAAGCGATAAACAACGCCAGCAGCTAGAAACGTGCTATTACTCGAATAAATATGAGATCACGGCTGCTTCAGGTGAAAAACTAGGCTCAATCAGTATTTTTATATCTGATAATGAAATGAACGAAAAACTGAATAATATTATTGCAGAAGCGTTGATCAATACCGCAGCGATCTCTTTACTTTTGATTTTATCTCTTTTCATCGCCATACATTTTTTCATTTTAAAACCGATATCGGATATTATCGATGTTATCAGCAACAGTGATAAAGACGGTATCCCTATAGAATTGTTTCCAGAGTATGATTCACAAGAAATTTTTGCCCTCTCATCCACAATGAACACCATGATTACGTCGATAAGAGCCTCGAAGATAGCCCTTCTTGAACAGCATAATAAACTCAGAGAACAAAAAAATGCCCTCCAATATCAGGCTACACATGATGCCCTTACAGGTCTGGCAAATAGAATTTTGTTTACTGAACGGCTTGAACATCTAATCGATAAATCTAAAGACAATAATACTCAAATGGCACTTCTCTTTGTTGATCTCGACCATTTTAAAGAGATCAATGATTCGCTTGGACATGAAGCGGGTGATAAAGTTTTACGGATTGTGACACAAAGGCTGAATACAACTATTCACAACAAAGAGGCCCTGGCGCGATTTGGCGGTGATGAGTTTACGGTGATTGTCGAAGGGAAGGAACAAGTAGAAGAAGCTCCTTTGCTGGCCGACAAAATTCTCAAAATTCTATCCGAACCGATTATTGTTGAACATCACGAACTTTATGTAGGATGCAGTATCGGTGTCAGCCTCTTTCCTGATAACGGCGATACGGCTCAAGATCTCCTCAAATATGCCGATGCAGCGATGTATGCCGCTAAAAATGAGGGTAGAAACAACATTCGCTACTACAGTTCTGAAATGACAGCCAGAGCACTTGAACGCGTTGTTATGGATACAAGTTTGCGGACTGCACTCAAAAATGAGGAGTTTATTGTTTATTATCAACCGCAAATAAATGGCAAAACCAATACTCTCGTAGGGATGGAAGCTTTGGTACGATGGCAAAGCCCATCAATCGGCCTCGTTTCTCCTGCCGCTTTTATCCCGATTGCCGAATCAACGGGTCTGATTGTCGAACTGGATCGATTTGTGATGAAAAGTGCCATGACCCAAATGGCCCAATGGTACAAAGAGGGATTAAACCCTGGGATTTTAGCGATGAATCTCACCATCAAACAGCTTCAACAAAAAGATTTCATCGATTATTTTAAGAATCTTATTACGGAAACAGGATGCAAGGTAGAGTGTCTTGAGCTTGAAGTGACAGAAGATCAAATCATGACCAACCCAGATGAAGCGATCGATATTTTAAAACAGCTCAGTGCTACAGGGGTAAAAATAGCGGTTGATGATTTTGGAACAGGATATTCTTCCCTCTCCTACCTCAAAAAACTGCCTATCAATAAACTCAAAATAGACCAATCCTTTATCAGCGGACTGCCGAACAATGAAGAAGATGCCGCTATCGCAAAAGCGATTGTAGCACTGGCACAAAGTTTGAATTTGGAAATTATCGCCGAAGGGGTTGAAACTCTTGAACAAAAAGAGTTTTTGGTACAAAACGGATGTGAAAACATTCAGGGTTATTTGTATTCCAAACCGATACCGGCAGATAAAATGAAAGAAGTTTTTTTAATCATTAATGAGTCATGAAAAATACGATTGTGCAACCACTAATCATCACACTCGTTTGTTTTTTCCAAATCGGGTGTGAATCAAAATGCGAACACCCCAAAGAGCGCTTCACTCGCTCCCACTCTCCTGAGTGGGAATGTATAAGTCTACAAGTGATATGCATTCCCACTTGAAAAGTGGGAATGAGAAAAAGCGATATTTATAGAATTTATTAAAAAAACTGGATATAAAAATATGAAAATACTTAGTGAACTTATGCCATTAACTTTTGCCGAACAAATAGTTTTAGATAGTTGTAGAAAAGGAGAAACGGCTAAAATTAATTCTAATCGTCCTTTAGAGAAAACAGATAATAATGTGGTACGAGCAGAATTTTTACGTTGTTTGGCAGTAAACAAGAAAAATCAATTCAATATTGACCCAAAAGGTCTTAGATTTTCAGGTGCATGGGTTACTGGTGAACTTGATTTAAATGGAACAACCATTAATTATCCATTTCATTTTATAAAATCAGTATTTGATAATAAAATAATTCTAATTGATGCTGATATAAAAACGTTAGATTTGGAAGGCTGTCTTCTAATAGAAGGACTACGTGGGGATAGAGCTCACATCCGTAGTAGTGTCATGTTTCGTGAGGGATTTGAATCAAAAAAAGATATTCGACTTATTGCAGCTGAAATTAATGGAAGCTTAGTCTGTAAAAATGGGAAATTTCAAAAAGATGCTAAGGAAACCGCCTGTATGCACTGCAACCGTGTAGTAATTCATGGTAGTGTGTATTTGAACAAAGGGTTTACTAGTATTGGAAAAATATCTTTTAATGGAGCAAGAATTGATTCGGATATGAAGTGTCATAAAGGTACATTCAAAAACCCTAATGAATGCGCTTTGTCATTACATAGTATGTATATAGCGGGTTCTATATATTTCGACTATACAACAATTGTTGAAGGAAATATTAATCTATCTGGTTCATACATTGACTCACTTGTTGAAGTTGAAGATGATAATTTACAAATTGATGAAAGTGATTCAAATATCGAAACAAAAATAGAAAAAGTCGAAAAGAACTTTTGGGATCAGGATACTATAAAGCATGTCTACCTTGATGGTTTTAAATATAATCATATTTATGGACCCACTGACGCTAAATTCAGAATTAACTGGTTAAATAAAATTCCTGATGAAGAGACACTAAATCTTCAACCATGGAAACAATTGGTAAAAGTATTACGCGATATGGGGCATGACGAAGAGGCAGACTATTTAATGATTGCTTTCCATGATAAAAAACAATCATTAAAAAAAGCCCGAATAAAAAATCTCCAGATAAATACTAAGAATGAGAAAAGTAACTTGTCTTATCTCATTAAATGTCGTCTTTTTTTTATAAAGTCTTATTTATATTATCAATTATCTTATTTTTTCAAACTCCTATATGGTATCACATCAAAATATGGTTACCGTCCTATGAGAACCTTATTAGTCATGATGAGCATATGGCTTATTTTTGGATTAATATATTGGTATGCAGCAAAAGTAGCTATTTTTGCACCAAGTAATCCACTACTTTATATAGATAATAATCGTAGTTGTAAAGTTGATATTCATGGAACGCCATGGGTTTCATCCCCATCAGATTTTAATTCTTCAAATAATTGGTATTATGCATCACCTGGTGAGTATACAACATTTCAACCTATATGGTATTCACTTGATATAATTCTTCCCGTTGTAGATTTACAAATGGAGAAAGATTGGGGGGTTTATATTCCTACTCCTTCAGGTAATATAACTGACTTAATCCCTTTCACTACGTTCAATCATACTATCCGCTTTATGGTGTGGATTGAAAATTTATTAGGGTGGATACTAAGTTTAATTTTAGTTGCAATTCTTTCTGGATTAGCTAAAAATGAAAAAGAGTAAAAAATAAATAATCGCGGTAGGAGCCAGATGTTCAATCTTCACTTTTAATTGTAAATTTGTGCAGCACTGAGCAGTAAAAGTAGTAAATCGAAGATAGGTACAACGTAAGCCGGGTTCTGGATGAAGTGATAATTAATCTACTGCCTAGATCACTCTAGGCCTCTAGCGAAACAATAGCGATGTAGGACGCTAACCATCTGTTTCTTGCTGCCCGGTTGGGTTTACATAGCTCTCTTAGTTACCTAAGAGACTGGTGGGCTCTTACCCCGCCGTTTCACCCTCACCTCTTTCGAGGCGGTCTACTCTCTGTTGCACTGTCCCTCATGTTACCATGGCCATCCGTTAGATGGAACCGTGTCCTACAGCAGCCCGGACTTTACCTCTTGGGATTACTAGTTCCAAGCTATCACCTGTTGTACCTGATGAAATTATAAAGTATATTAGATTAGAAAGTACTATCCAGAGATTGAAATCGTACTGTTTTTCTTTAATAGCTCGAAAAACTCATCTTCGGGGACCGGTTTGGCAAAATAAAATCCTTGATAATATCCACATCCGCGCTCTTTTAAATACTCCATCTGATACTGGTGTTCAACCCCTTCAGCAATAATATTAAGATTAAAGGTTTCGCACATCGCAATGATGGTGTTAAGGAGTATGTGATCATTATTCCCCATTTCAGAAATATCATCCACAAAACTTTTGTCGATTTTTAACGAATCAATCGGAAACTGTCGAAGATACGACAATGACGAATAACCTGTACCGAAATCATCCATGCAGATATGAATCCCCAAACGTTTGATTTTTTTAATCACTTCAAGAGTCACGTCCAGATATTCCATCATAACGCTCTCGGTAATTTCAATCGCAAATTGTGCCGGATTGATCTCATTGATACGAATCGCATTTTCAATATCTGAAAATAAATGTAGATTTTGAAATTGTCGTGTCGAAATATTACACGAGACGTGGATATCCGTATAACCGCTATGCGCTAATCGGCTGATCATTTCGGCACTCTCTTCGATAACCCACGTTCCGAGTTTTAAAATAAATCCGGTATTTTCTGCAATCGAAATAAATTGATCGGGATAAATAATCCCTTTATCCGGATGATGCCATCGGATCAAGGCTTCTGCACCGATAATTTTTCCCGTATTGATATGAATTTTTGGTTGGTAATAGAGGACAAATTCGCTATCTTCCAATGCACGATGCATATCATGAGCAATTCTGACCTCTTTATGGACCTTATCATTTAATTTCGATGTGAAAAAGCTAAACTGATCTCTACCCTCCGATTTTGCTTTGTACATCGCTATATCTGCAAATTTCATCAATTCGTTGATCTCTTTGGAATCATCGGGATAGATCGCGACTCCGATACTGGTAGAAAGTCTTAGGAAATGCGTTTGCACAGGCCATTCATGACGAAAAGCATCGAGAATTTTCACGATTACTTGCTCTAAATTCCCGGAATCACTAAAATCATTAAGGACAATAATAAACTCATCACCGCCGATCCGCGCCACGATATCATTTTCACGAATCAATGTTTTGAGCTTTAGTGAAACGGCTTTCAGCAATGCATCTCCGACATTGTGTCCAAGTGTGTCATTAATGTTTTTAAAATGATCCAAATCTAAAAACAATACGGCAAATTTACGTTCATAGCGGTTGGCATTAGCGACCATCAGTTTGAGCTGTGAATAGAGATTATAGCGGTTGGGAAGACCTGTGAGTGAATCATGCAAAGAGGTAAAACTCAGTTCCTCATTTAAACCGGAAATCTGTTTTTCCGAGCGGTTAAGTTCTACACCGTATTCAATCTGCAATTTGATAATGTAACCGATTACCAATGCTTCAGCGATGACAAAAACAGCGTGTAAAAAAACAATATCCATCCCGCATCCGTAATTAAATACCATGACCGGCATGCCGAATAATGAGATTTCATAAAGTTGAAGAAAATTAAAAACGAAATGATGAACGATCGTCGTTGCCGCAGCAACCATAACGGGGACGATATCTTTATAGACTGAGAGAATGGCCAACGCGATAAAAACATGAAAATGCATCTCAATACGCCCAAGATGCTGCTGGATATAGATCAGAGAAAACAACATCATCCCTACCCCAACGAGGGCCCGCATCACTTGCGTCCCTTTAAAATAGAGATGAGCAATGAACAAAATAAGGGTGATAAGCCCTCCTCCGATAAAGCCGTATAAATAGGTATCATAGCTGACTGACGTGATCAACGTTGCGATAGCCCACTGAATCGTGATCATGACCAGCATCACTTTATCAGCTTTCAGAAAGTATTCGTTGAAACTTTTTTTGGCAAATTCCGGAATATAGGGGATCGTAAAAAATTTATCAGGAATGTTCATCTTTATGGTGCTTCCCTTACATATTGTTTTATATCCGTAATCATCTGTTCTTGGTTCAGCGGATGGGTTGTGTAAATATTCTTGAGGACTACTATACCACTCTTTTCTTTCTTAATCAGATAAATATGGTCACTGTGATCTATTTCGGTAGAATCCGAGAGACTTTTTGAAAAGAAGAGACTAAACTCTCGATCAATACCCATCAACTCTTTTTGCGTCAAATAGATACCTTCAAAATCACCATTGAACGATTTTGCAAATGCTGGAACTTGCTCAGGCTGTACTTCAGGCATTAAATTGACAAAATAAAATCCGACAAACGGTTTTATTGGGGCAAATTCGGGTGAATCATACAAATCATCCACTTGATGCAGAATCGGTGTACATACCTTGGCACATCCTACATAGCCGAAAAAAACCAAAGATAAATCTTTTTTGCCCGTAGCCAAATAAGGGGCATTTATAGGCTGGTCAATCGTAATTTTCCCAGACGATTGCTGTGCAAAAAAAAGCGTTTGTACAAAAGGGAGAACGATCAGCAGTATAATAAAAAAAATAACCGCTAAAATAAGTTTTTTATTCATTCACAGCTTCTAGGAGAGTGAGTTTCTCTTTTTGAAGCACCACTTCATCCGAACACTCTTTCAGCTCTTTTTCCAATATTTTAATATGAGCATTTTTTTGTAATGAAATCAGAAATACGATGAGTAAAAAAAGTAAAAAGAAAATAAAGAGGATAAAAATGGCATTCAAAATATTTTGTTGATAGCGTTCAAAAAAAGACTTCTTTTCATGCAATATGATCGAATCGTGTGCAATGTATTCAGAAAGGATCAAACGTGATTCCATCAATGCGCTACGATCAAACATATAGACATTCGGGCTCTTCGTAATCGATCTTATAGTATTAACCGATTCTCCTTTGAAATGGCGCAGTACGAGTTCCGCTGCATGAGAGCCTTGATTCGCACCGCTTGTAACAAAACCGCCAACGACTCCCCCTTGAACGTAAGCATCTTCCATACTGCACAAAATAAGATTTTTGTTTTGCTTCAAAATTGCAATCGATTCTTGTAACGTGAAATTATCTCTATTTGCATCGCTCCATCCTCCGATCGTTGTGAGCAGTACAAACGTTTTCGGAGAATTCGGAAGTCTTGCGGTTATATCATCGATTCGTTTGGAAGAGAGAAAATGGAACGTATATTTAGGATATTGATGAATATGTGCACGGATATCCGTTTCGATAGAATGATACGTCGTCGAATCATCGCCCACTATCCAAATATCGCGTGTTTGCGGAGAAAACTGCCGTATCAGCTCAATATTCGGGACAATATCTTTGGTTTCATACACTCCGGTATAACGGCTTTTATCCAGTTTCGTCTCTAAAGAAAGGTTATTGATCCCTGAAAAGAAAATTGGAGAAGCAGCGAATAAAGGTCTTTTTTGATGCAAGAAAAAGTTTAACGCATTATCATCGGTTACGTAAATTGCATCGGGAGAAACTCCTTTGAATTTTTCTTCTAAATAGGAGCGAAAAAAGGTTTCGTATTCCGGTGAAAGTTGAAGACGTTTGGTGTCCAAATATTCGACTGAAATATCCAGTGCAGAGGGAGATGACGTCTGCAATTTTGAGACAAAGTTATCGTGTTGAAGTTTCGTCCAACTGTATTCTTGAGAATAGGAATGAAGAACAAAAATCGACTTCTTATCTTGGGCGTTTGCCTCGATGAAAATAGTAATAAAAAGTAAAAAAAGTAAATTGAATCGTGCCATATTTTCCATCTGATAGTGTGGTAGAAAATTTTATCACAAAAGAGATGAGGAATGTCTATTTTAGGAAGTTATTTGGGGTATTAGAAGTGTATTTTGATAAGATTTTCGAATATTTAAACATTACATGTTAATGAAAATTATATGCGGGTAAAACCGCATATAAAAAAATCACATTCCGAGTTTTGCTTTTGCTTCTTTTGCGTATTTGATACCCAAATCCCAAGCTTTGTTATTTACTTCGTGTACTTTTTTAGGTACTTTTGAAAGCATGACCTCTTTCAATGTTTCCGGCTCAAGAACACCGGTAAACTCATTGGTGATACCCAAGGCAACAACCGATTGAGTAATAACGTTACCCACTTCTTCTTTTGCGATGGTGATGATCGGAATCTCTACAATGATCCATTTTTGACGGTCTTCTTCGGTTGGGTGAACCAAATTTGGTTCAACGACGATAATTCCGCCCGGTTTTACACCATTTTTGAATTGTTGGTAGCTCACGTTGGCAACCGAGAGCATGAAATCGATCTCACCCTCATTGGCATACGGGTAAAAAATTTCATTATCATCAAGGGTGATATCAACAACTGTCGCTCCACCGCGAACTTGTGACGTATACGTAGCCGTTTTAAGCCCGTGACCGCCGAGTTTGATTTTAGCGGCTGCCATAATCTCACCGGCGAGAAGAACACCCTGTCCACCGACGCCTGTAAATCGTATCGTATGTCTCATGGTTTCTCCTTAGATTTTTTTCGCAAAGTCGTCTTGCGTGATTTTTCCGCGTTTGCCTTGTGCCGCTGCGATGACCATGTCATACATTTCACAATACTCCGCTTGCTCAACTTCGCGCAATACACCCGTCGGGAATTTATTCATTTGCTCTTCTGCCGGCAACGCTTCCCATTTTTTCAATGGAGTCGTAATACTGTCGATCCACTCAAGATTTTCCATTGCACTCAACATTTTGTTTTTACGGCCAAGGTTAATATGGCAGTTAGACATAATGTCAAAGAAAGAAAATCCTTTGTGAGAGAACCCTTTTACAAGGACTTTTTCGAGTTTTTTCGGATCAAGCATCGTCTCACGCGCTACGAATGACGCACCCGCACCGATTGCGAGTTTACACGCATCGAACGTCGGATCGATATTCCCGTTTTGCGCCGATACACACCACATACCCTGTGGAGTTGTCGGAGAAATTTGAGAGTTGGTCAAACCGTAGATGAAGTTATTGATCAAAATAAAATTCAAATCGATGTTACGACGACATCCGTGGATCGTATGGTTACCACCGATCGCAAGTCCGTCACCGTCTCCCGCTACAACGATAACGTGTGCATCAGGACGGGTCAATTTGATCCCCGTAGCATACGCAATCGTACGACCGTGTGTTGTGTGAACCGTATTACAGTTGATGTATGAGCTGAAACGCCCAGAACATCCGATACCGGAAACGACACACACTTTGTCCATATCCCAGCCCATTTTATCGATAGCACGGATAACCGATTTAAGGATTACACCATCCCCACAGCCCCAACACCAAAGTGTCGGCATTTTATCTACACGTAAATATTGATCGTAATTGAAAGCCATTAGAACATCTCCTTAACTTTTGCTACCATTTCAAGTGGTGCGATTGGACGGCCGTTTGCTTTGTGAAGCGTAGTGAAATCACTGCGTCCCATTACACGTTCGATCTCTTTGAGATATTGACCCATGTTAAGCTCAGTTACAAAGATTTTGTCAAATTTTTGACCGATCTC
>Ga0156221_1123_pt1 | contig 53175 bp, 47 predicted proteins | sample RifCSPlowO2_12_FD_107869 | JGI IMG/M metagenome (GOLD analysis project Ga0156221, IMG submission 107869) | Sulfuricurvum sp. RIFCSPLOWO2_12_FULL_43_24
AAGGACAATAGGTCGATTCACGTGCCTCATCATCGATATTACCGACATAAACGTATTTTAATCCAGCCTCTTTACCGATCTCGTAAGCACGGCGAAGGGTTGAGGAAGGGGTACGGGGGGTATCCATCATCTTATACATTGGATGAAATCCGCTGATATGCCATGGCATAGAGGGATCAAGAGAAGCCTGAAACTGAGCGATAGCACGTATCTCTTCATCCGAGTCGTTCAGCCCCGGGATCAGAAGGGTCGTCGTTTCGATCCATATCCCTTTTTTATGGGCATATTCGACCGTATCCAAAACAGGTTTGAGCGATCCGCCGCAGATATCTTTGTAAAACGATTGCGTGTACCCTTTTATATCGATATTCATCCCGTCCAAAAAAGGTGCTATCGTATCGATTGCTTTGTGAGTCTCATACCCGCTGGTCACATAGATATTTTTCAATCCCGCTTCGTGAGCAAGTTTTGCGGTATCGTAAGTATATTCGAAAAAAACAACCGGCTCGTTATAGGTGTAGGCGATGCTTTGGCACTCGTGTTCCAACGCAAAATCGACAGCTGCTTTAGGGGAAAGGGGACGTCCGAAAATTTCGTGACGATGCTCTTTCGGATATTGGGAAATATCGGCATTCTGACAAAATTTGCACGAAAAATTGCACCCCACCGTTCCGAACGAAAAGACGCTTGTCCCCGGTAAAAAATGAAACATCGGTTTTTTTTCGATCGGATCAATATTGACGGCGGCCGCAAGGCCATACGTGAGGAGGTAGAGTTCACCGTTTTCAACTTTACGGATACCGCAGATACCGTACTCACCTTCGGAAAGTTTGCAATGCTGATTGCACGCTTCACATGCGATTCGTCCATCGTCAAGTTTGTGTGAGAGCCACGCGATCGATGACACGGCTATTTCACTTTGATCTGTTTTACCGACTCGCCCTTGGACTCTTTTTTCGGTAAAGTGATCTCTAACACACCGTCTTTATTTTCGGCATGTACATTTTCAGCATCCACATTTGAGGGCAAAGTAAAGCTACGGGTAAAACTCCCAAAACTGCTTTCGCACTGATAATAGTCCTCTTTTTTGACCTCTTTTTTGCTCTTTCTCTCCCCTTTGAGAGTCAAAACACCATTTTCGACTTTCACACTGATGTCCTCTTTTTTGACACCCGGAAGATCGACGTCGATGTGGTAGGCAAACTCCCCTTCTCGCGTGTTGACAGATGGAGTGAAGCTCGAAAACACATCTTTTGTTAAATCGGATGAGAATGCTTCACCTATGCGTTTTTCCAACGAACGCAACTCTTTAAACGGATCAAATCGTGTTAACAACATAACAAATCCTTTACGAGTGATTTTGCAGAGAAGCAACCGCACATTTCAGTCAATCTCTGCTTCTTGTTATTCTAGTTCTGTACACATTAAAAGATACATTAAAAAACAAATTAAATGAAAATCTATCGTAAACTTAATCCCACTTTCCCTTTGGCAATATCCACCTCGACAACACGGATAGAAGTGAGTTGTTGATTGACACTGAGCACTTCGAGCGGATGGGATATTCGCTTTTCCGACATCTGGGAGATATGGATCAATCCGTCGTTTTTGAGTCCGATATCGACGAATGCTCCGAAATCGGCAATGTTGCGCACGACGCCCGAGACGATAGACCCCTCTCGAAGCTCTTTGATGTCGGTGAGATCGGAGCGAAACATAATCGGCGGCAAGCTCTCACGGGGGTCAAATCCCGGTTTACGTAACTCCGCGATAATGTCACTAAGTGTTGCTTCCCCTACTCCCAACTCTTGCGCAATTCGAGGAATTTGATCTTTGGTGATCGATGGGAGATCATGCCGTTTTAAAAGGGTATTCGCCGCCGCATAGCTCTCAGGGTGAACCCCCGTGTTGTCCAATACACTATTACCGTCTCGTATCCGAAAGAACCCCGCACATTGCTCGTAGGCTTTTGCCCCCAGCCCTTTAACTTTGAGAAGCTCCTGCTTGGCTTTGAACGCCCCGCTCTTTTCGCGGTGTTCCACGATTGCGCGAGCAACTTTTGCCCCCACTCCCGCAACGTAGGAGAGGAGTGATACCGAAGCGCTGTTGGGGTCGACGCCGATGCGGTTGACCAAATCTTCGGTGACACTGCCGAGCTTCTTCTCCAGTAGCTTTTGATCGACGTCGTGCTGATATTGCCCCACCCCTAGCGATTTGGGATCGATCTTCACCAATGCCGCCATCGGATCGCGAAGTCGCTGAGCAATCGAGATCGCTCCGCGTATCGTGACATCGAGCTGCGGATACTCCTCTTGGGCGATTTTGGAGGCGGAGTAGACCGATGCCCCCGCTTCGGAGACGACGGTATAAGAGAGGTTGAGTCCCTCATCGCGGTTTAGCCTCGCGAAAAACTCCTGCGTTTCCCGCGACGCCGTTCCGTTACCGATAGCAACGGCATTGATCCCATAGCGCGCTGTAAGTTGTTTCACGACCTTTGCACTCTTCTCATAGTCACTTTGCGGCGGGGTAGGATAGATCACCGCATGATCCAAGTACATACCATTCTCATCCACTACGGCGAGTTTACACCCCGTCCGATAGGCGGGATCAGCTCCCAAAATGGCACGTTTCGTCACCGGTGGTGAACCCAGAAGCTGGGAGAGGTTTTTGCCGAATGTATTGATCGCTTGGATATCCGATTTCTCTTTAATCATCGCGTGCACTTCCCGCTCCAATGAGGGAAAGAGTAGCCGTTTGAAGCCGTCAATATAACTCGCCAACAGCAGACTCTGCGAACTTTTGGCACTGCGTGGAATACGATAATTTTTAATCGTATTCTCCACCCGATCCATATCGAGGGTAATCTTGACGTTCAGCTCTTTTTCGCTCACCCCTCGCATAATCGCGAGATAACGGTGAGAAGGGATGGAAGCTATCTTTTCGCTCTTTCCTGCGAGCTTGGCAAATAGTCCCTCCTCACTCATCCCTTTAGTGGCTTTGATCTCAAACGAGGAATAATCCAGTATCTGACGTCGCCAGTGGTCGCGCTCTCTTGGGTCGTCACTGTAGCGCTCCGCGAGTATGTCCTGCGCACCTTTTATCGCATCCTCACGCGTTGTGACGGAGCCTTTGACAAAACTCTCCGCACGTTTCGACAATTCTCCCAACTCTAACTGCGCACGTTCCAGCAGATCGGCCAATGGCTCCAATCCCGCCGCAATAGCGGCACCGGCACGGGTGTTTTTCTTCTCTTTAAAAGGGCGGTAGATGTCTTCGACCTCTTGGAGCGTTGCAGCGTTGCTCAACCGTGTACGCAAGTCGTTATTCAACTCGGAGCGCTCCGCGATGAGACGGGAAACCTCCTCTTTTCGCTCCAGCAGTTTTTTCGAATAGCCGTAAATGCTCTCAAATTCCCGTAACTGCTCATCGGTAGCACCCCCTGTCATCTCTTTACGGTAACGGGCGATAAAAGGGATCGTGGAGCCCTCTTCGAGGAGTTTCAGGATATTGGTAACGGTTTTGGCAGTGAGTCCCGTTTTTTGGGAGAGCAGATCAATCAAAGGGTTCATTGGTTTCCTGAACCTTTTGCATTTTTGGCGGCGAGTTCTCGGGCTTTGTCTTTTTTACTCTTCCCTTTCCCCTTGATCGGATCGGGTCCTTTGACTTTGGGCGGAGGAGTCCCTACGAGTTCAAACCCCTCGATCTGCTCACGCGGTAGTTTAATGGAGGAGCGTTTTTCGATCAAGGCAAAATGATCCCTCTCGGCGAATCCGATAAACGAAATCGCGAGACCCGATTTGCCCGCACGACCCGTCCGTCCGATACGGTGGATATAATCAGAGGGGGAGCGGGGAAGATCGAAATTAATAACGCAGGTGATATCATCGATATCCAAACCGCGCGCGGCGATATCGGTGGCAAAGAGGATACGAATTTTTTTCGCTTTGAATTGCTCCAACACATAGGTGCGATCGGCTTGGAGGAGATCGCCGTTAAACGAGTCCGCCGAAAAGCCGTATTTGCGAAATTTCGCGGCGATATTGTCGGAGGCTCGTTTGTTCGCCATAAAGACCAACACCTGTTCCCATTTTTCGGTTTCGAGGAGGTGGCGAAGCAACGGCCCCCGATTTTCAGGATTCACCTCGATAACGCGCTGATGGATGCTTTGTACCGTCGGCAGCTCTGCTTCGAGTGTGACATGGATCGGGGTTTGAGTGATTTTGGAGGCAATTGCTTCCATCTTCGGCGGATAGGTCGCGGAGAAGAGGAGGTTTTGACGCTTCGCGGGGATCGATTCTAAAATTAGCTCTAACTCTTCGGCGAATCCGAGGTCGAGCATCTTGTCCGCTTCATCGAGGACAAAAAACTCCAAATGCGACAAATTCATCTGCTTTTTTTTCAAAACGTCGAGAAATCGCCCCGATGTTGCGACAAGAATGTCGCACCCCTGTTGAATCGCGTAGAGCTGATCGCCGATACTCTCACCTCCGATGACACTCACCACTTTCGGTTTTGTCGGAAGATAGTTTCCCATACTCTCGAACGTCTGCGCTACCTGCAGTGTCAATTCCCGTGTCGGAGTGAGAACAAGGGCTTTAATTTTCCCTTTCCCCTCGCCGCGCGTCTGTGACCAAAGCTCTAAGATCGGTAATACGAAACTCGCACTCTTACCGCTTCCCGTCTGTGCACGGGCAAGTACATCTTTGTGCTCTAAGACGAGAGGGATCACTTTTTCCTGAATGGGAGTAGGCTCAGTGTAGCCGTTTTCGCTCACCGCACGCTGAAGGGGAGATGAAAGAGAGAGTTGTGAAAATAGCATAAGGGGTCCTCGTAAATAGTAAAAAGAAGTATATTTTGTATTAGTAGTCAAGCGGGTTAAAAACTCATTCACTCTTGTGCTATACTCGTTTTATGAAATACATTTACAATAAAACCCGTTTTAGTATTACCAAAATAGGTCTTGGTGGACGATGAAGGGATTCGTTTTTCTCTTTCTGGTCTTTAATCTTTTTACGTTTTTAGTCTTCGGATACGACAAATATTTAGCCCGTACCAATCGTCCACGGGTCCGTGAAAAAACACTCCTGAATTTAGCACTGATGGGCGGAAGCGTCGGAGCCGTATTCGGTCAAAAGATCTTTCGCCATAAAACAAAAAAATCCCGCTATCGCTTTTGGATTATTTTAGTCGTCCAATTTGCTCTATTTGAACTGATGTGGTATTACGCTCCGGTGTTGGCTCAAATATTCCGAAGTTTGTGGGCATAGGAAACTCATACAGCATGATTTAAACCCTTTCTTAGCCATTGACACTTTGACTAGCCTACCGACAGATGCTGAAGCCAAAATTTGATCGTAAAAACTATAATTCGATAGCCTTTTATGCTGCCTATCGTAACTCCGCGCACAATTCTTCATTCTAATAAGTTATATAACTATCGCTATTTCACCGCTATTTAGATTCTATATACTTCCCCGCAGATAAGCTTAAAAAGGATAACCATGACCACTAAATTAAAAATTGACGGTGTAACCTATGATGTTACTGTTGATGACGAAACACCTTTATTGTGGGTACTTAGAGACCATTTGAACCTTACCGGAACCAAATATGGATGCGGCGCTGCTCAATGCGGGGCATGTACTGTTTTATTAGACGGAAAAGCGATCCGAAGCTGTGCAACCTTTTTAAAAGAGATCGGCGATAAAGAGATCATGACGATTGCCAATACAACCGATCCTCTTCTGAAGAAAGTACAAGAGGCTTGGGTTGAAGAAGATGTTCCTCAATGCGGTTATTGCCAATCAGGACAAATCATGAATGCGACAGGTTTGCTAAAGGCGAACAGCAATCCTACCGAAGAAGAGATTTTAGCTGAGATGAATGGCAATATCTGTCGATGCGGTACCTATAACCGTATCAAAAACGCTATTAAAAAAATAAATGCAGGAGCTTAATCATGGGACTCTCACGAAGAACTTTTCTTAAAAATACCGCCATTGTCAGTAGCGCTTTTATCGTCGGATTTTATTTACCGGTAAAAGCCCGTGCCGATGAAGCAACCAAAGAGACGTTGCGCCCTAATGCCTTTATTCAAATTGATCCAGACAACACCATTACCTTTTTGATGGGTCAAGCTGAAATGGGTCAGGGAACGTATACAGCTCTTGCAATGTGTATCGCCGATGAGTTGGATGCGGCTTGGGACGCGGTTCAATTCAAAGCAGCCGATATTGACCCTGTCTATAATTCTGTCTTCGGGCCATGGATGCTGACGGCAGGTTCCACTTCCATCAGTACCAAACAGCTCGAAATGCGTAAAGTCGGTGCTGCCGTCAATGAAATGCTCAAAAAAGCGGCTGCAAAAAAATGGAATGCGGCTCTCTCAGATATCAAAACCAAAAACTCCCATGTTATCAATCTAAAAACAGGGGATAAGTTCACCTATGGTGAGTTGGTCGCAGATATTAAAACAATGAGCATTCCGGAGAATCCTGAGCTAAAAGCACTGAAAGATTGTTCACTCATCGGTAAACCTACCCGAAGACACCCGAGCGAAGCATGGGCAAAAGTGACAGGACAAACAGAATTCGGAATCGATGTGAGAATGGACAATCTCAAATATGCAGCCGTTTTGCATCCGGCCGTTTTCGGGGCCACTATCGTGAGTTTTGATCCCTCAGAAGCACTCAAACGCGACGGGATTTTAAAAATTAAACAAATTCCGACAGGTATTGCCGTTATCGCAGAACACTGGTTCCAGGCAAAAGAGGCATTAAATCATATCCATGTTGTATGGGACAAAGGGGAGTTTGCTAATGTCAGCAGCGACGATTTACGAAAAGAATATGATACTCTTTTAAATACGCCGGGTGCTTCTATGCGTCATGATGGCAATACGGCAAAAGCGTTCAAAGAAGCGCATAGCATCATCTCAGCAGATTATGAATTCCCATTTTTGGCCCATGCTCCGATGGAACCGTTAAATTGTACGATTCACCATACAGGGGAGAGTGCAAAAATGTGGACCGGAGGACAAGTACAAACTGTCTATCGAAAAGTTTGTGCAGATATATTGGGTCTTAAGCCTGAGGATGTGGAATATAACAATACCTTTTTGGGTGGAGGATTTGGACGTAGAGCTGCGGCAAACGCTGATTATATCAAAGATGCCGTCTACACCGCAAAAGACGAAGAGTGGCCGATTATGACGCTCTGGACCAGAGAAGATGATATTCGCATGGGGAACTATCGTCCTATGTATAAAAATAAAGCCCGTCTCGCGCTGAACAAATATGGTGATATCACTGCCTTTGAAGCCAAAGTTGTCGGACAGCCGGTTGTCAAAGATACGATACTCGGATTTTTATTTAAAGACGGAGTGGATTGGGCGCAATGGGATGGACTTACCGATCATCCGTATTCGATTATGAATCATGATATGCAGGCCCATTCACCGAGTTCTCCGATTCCCGTATTATGGTGGCGTTCGGTAGGACATACGCAAACGGCTCCTCTCGTGGAAGGTATCGTGGACGAAGCGGCGCATAAAGCCGGAATCGATCCTATCGCCTACCGAATCAGCATGTTGGATGATTTACGATGCATCAAATTATTATTAGACGTCCAAAGAATTTCCGATTGGAAAAATCGTAAAAAAGAGAAAAATGTCGGTTACGGTGTTTCAATCGTCAAATCATTCGGCTCTATTGTGGCACAGGTAGCAAAAGTCAAAGTTACAAAAAATGATTTTAAAGTTGAAAACGTATGGTGCAGTGTCGATTGCGGTTTTGCGCTCAATCCGCTTAATATTGAGAACCAAATGATCAGCGGAATCAATTTCGGACTTGCCGCGACAAAATACAGTGAAATTACGATCAAAAACGGTGAAGCGGAACAAAGCAATTTTTATGATTACCTGGTGACGAGAATTTCCGATGCTCCTGAGATCAAAGTGAGTATCGTCAATTCAGGAGAAAAAATCGGCGGTATAGGCGAGACGGCAGTTCCTCCTATCTTCCCGGCAGTAGCCAATGCGATATTTGATGCGACGGGAAAACGATACCATTCACTGCCAATTAAAATAAGTTAGGCATATCATGTTTGCTCACAAAGATTTTATCAAGTTCCTACAACAATCTAAAAACGATAAAAAAGATATCGTCTGTATCAATGTCTTGGATACGGAAGGTTCCGTTTATCGTAAAAGCGGTGCGACTATGATGGTAAATTCCGACGGCGAATTCATCGGTGTCGTCAGCGGAGGCTGTTTTGAAGAGGACATAGTCCATTGTGCCAAAGAAATCCTCTCAAAACACGAAGGCAAGTATGTCGTCCATGACTTGCGAATGAAAGATGAGACATTGGACAGTTGGGGTAAAGGGGTTGGATGCAACGGGCTGATCAAACTATGGATGGAGCCGTTTTATTACACTCAAAACTACGGTGCGATCGGTATCGCACTGGAGTATGCTTTAAACAGAACCAAGAAAACCCTGATCCGTTCCACAGAGCAAAAGGGTTTTTACGGGTTTTCATCCGAAGAGCGCACAGAAGAGATCTTTTATGATGAAGAATCGCACCTCCGACTCATTTATCAAAAAATTAATTCCCCTTATCGATTATTGATTTTGGGAGCAGGACCGGGAAGTGAACCGTTACTCTCCATGGCAAATACGCTTGGGTGGCAAACCTCTATCTGTGATACAAGAACGTCAAATCTTACCCATGTACATTCCGCCGATGAAACACACTTGTTAAATAACTGCGAAGAGGTAGATGAGATTTTAGAACGAGATTTCGATGCGGCTGTCGTTATGAGTCATAATTTTAACAGCGATGCCGTCTATTTAAAAGCATTGCTTGATTCAGAGGTCTCCTATATCGGTATTATGGGACCGCAGAAGAGAACGAAAAATATTATTGATTCTTTCAGTCAATTTGGCGAGAGTGTTTTTATGGATCCGAGATTGCATAATCCCATCGGATTGGATTTAGGCGGAGAGTCACCTGAATCCATCGCCTTATCTATCTGTGCTGAAATTGAAGCACATCGAAACCGATCTACTCCGATGTCACTGAGAGAGAAAAAAAGGGTAGCAATCCATGCTAACTAACCATCATCTTGAGATTCTTGTTATGGCGGCAGGAACGTCAAGTCGCCTAGGAGAGCCCAAACAGCTATTAGAACTGAACGAGCATACACTTTTGTGGCATGCTGCGGTTCTGGCATTGGAATTTACACCCAATGTCACTGTTGTATTAGGACATAAACATGAACAATGCAGTGACTCTATCAACAATCTCCCTGTAAAAACAGTCGTTAATACACGTTATGAAGAGGGGCTTGGAAGTTCTATTGCCTGTGGTGTTTCGACATTGGAGGAGTGCGATTGCGTTTTGATCATGCTCTGTGACCAGCCCTTAATCCCGCGAATACATTATAAAAAATTGATAGAAACGTCTAAAGAATTTCCGGATTTGATCATAGCATCACACTACGATAAAAGATCAGGCGTACCCGCCGTCTTTCCAAAACACTATTTTCCCGCACTTCGAGAATTAAAAGGAGATAAGGGAGCTAAAAGCTTACTGGAAACAAATATCTATCAATATATTCCTCTGAGTAACAATGAATCAAAAGATGTTGATACCCAAGAGGATTGGGAGAGAATACGATCTGATTTTTCATAGTCTCCCCTCGATGATCGCATACTCTTCATCGGTAAAGATTCTCGACTTCGTGATAAACTGATACCCCAAATCGATCTCTAATGAAAACGAGTTTCCAAAAGCACTTTTTTCCTCTTTGACATCGATAGTAATCTGAGAATGTCTAAAATATTCAAATTGGTCTTTGTCGATAAAAAATTCGCATCCGCATATCTCACCGAGTTTTACATTTCTGCTGGGGACATAAAAATCACCTTTCTTGTAGCACATCGGAGCTGTTCCGTCACAGCAACCGCCGCTTTGGTTAAAAACCAATTCACCATTCTCTTGTTTTAATTTTTCAATGACTTCTGCGGCTTCGGGTGTAACGGATAATCGTTCTATGTTCATTTTATACCCTCTGTGCAGGATCAAAACAATTTTGATCCCGCTCGAATTTTTCTGCTATCGATTAAAAAAATCCCATAGCGCTTTTGTTGTACGACGTTAAGATATTTTTCGTGTGTCGGTACGAGTTCAACATCATCATGTGCGTCTCTCTGCCGAGGCCCGATTTTTTGTATCCGCCGAATGATGCGTGTGATGGGTACATATGGTAGCAGTTCACCCAAACACGGCCGGCTTCGATTCCTCGGCTGATTTTATGCAATTGATGCGCATCGCGTGACCATACCCCTGAACCCAATCCATAGATGGTATCATTAGCAATGGCTAATGCTTCTGCTTCGTCTTTAAAGGTGGTGACGGCAAGTACAGGCCCGAAAATCTCTTCTTGGAAGATTCTCATTTTATTGTGCCCTTTGAATACGGTCGGTTGGATATAAAATCCGTTCGGATACGTTGCAGACTCATACACCTCTCCACCGATGAGACACTCAGCCCCTTCTTCTTTACCGATTTTGATGTATTCGAGGATCTTCTCTTTTTGGTTGAGTGAGCATTGAGCCCCCATCATGTTGGCGACATCCAAAGGATTTCCTAATTTGATCGCTTCCATTCGCTCTAAAACACGCTTCATAAACGGCTCGTAGATCGATTCTTGGATCAATGCGCGTGAAGGACACGTACACACTTCACCGGAGTTAAACGCGAATAGAATCAACCCTTCAATCGCTTTGTCAAAGAACTCATCATCGGCAGCCATAATTGATTCGAAGAAAATATTCGGAGATTTACCGCCCAATTCCAACGTTGTAGGGATGATATTCTCGGTTGCATACTGCATGATCAGCTGACCTGTAGTCGTTTCACCGGTAAACCCGACTTTTTTAACATCCGGATGCGTTGATAGATATTTACCGATTTTTCCGCCGGCACCGTTGATAATATTGACGACCCCTTTTGGAAGGACATCTTGGATCGCTTCCATCAACAATAGAATGGACATAGGGGTAGCGGAAGCCGGTTTCATAACGATACAGTTACCTGCCGCCAATGCCGGAGCCAATTTCCATGCCGCCATCAATAACGGAAAGTTCCAAGGAATGATTTGTGCGACAACACCGTACGGCTCATAAATCTCTTGAGAAATCGTCGTTTCGTCGATATCAGCCACCGTACCCGACTCGGCTCGGATCACAGACGCGAAATATCGGAAGTGATCCACAACCAAAGGGATATCCGCGAACAAAGTTTCTCGAATCGTTTTACCGTTATCCAAAGTCTCTGCAATCGCTAACGCTTCCAAATTGGCTTCGATTGCATCGGCAACTTTATTGAGCATAATACTTCGCTCTACGACGGAAGTATGTTTGTACGACTGAAATGCTTTATTTGCGGCTTGAATTGCCAGTTCGACATCGGCTTCATTTGATCTTGGAATTTTTGTTAAAACTTCACCGTCAACGGGAGAGATATTATCAAAATACTCGCCACTTTGTGGAGCTACCCACTCTCCAGCAATAAAGTTCTCATATTGAGATTTGTAAGTCGGTTTTACGTATGCCACTTTTTTTCCTTTGATTCAATTTTGTGAAGAAACTTGGCGGAAGTCTTAACCCGCAGTTTTTTCTCTGAGCATACTTTATACTACTTCTATAGCTTGAAAATAGCAAAGGGTTTTAGCTATTTTGATGCTATTTTGATTTTATATACTTCACTTAGGTATAAGTATGAATAAATGGTTATATTAGTCGATTCTAAAGGAATAGTATGTTCGGTCTTTTTAACTCTAAGGATACGCGTAAAGATGTGACAGCTCGAGGTGAGAAGGGGATGATTTCGATCACCTTGCGAGAAAACGATATTAAGAACGGAAAACTTGATCGTCTTGAAATTACACCGAAAGTGGTTATCGGTTTCGTCTCTTCGGCACTTAATTTTTCCACGATATCTTCTCTATTAAAACAAACACTTCCACCCGATACGACCTTGATTCTCTCAACAACAGCCGGAGAACTGTGCAGTTTTGACAAATCCGATCCTATCACCAATCTCTACTCCCAATCGAATGTAGGAACGGGTGATAATATTGTATTAATGTTGTTTGCCAAAGAGATGATTAGCGATGTTTATGTCGCTTCTGTTCCACTAAAAAGCGAAGATATCGGGTCAAGTTCCAAAAATGCCGCGACCCGAGTTTCAGCTATTTCCAACGAGCTTCGACAAATTCACGTACCCTTTAAAATGAACCATGAAGATACGCTTGGCTACACACTGATTGATGGCCTTTCTGCCAGTGAAAGTTTCTTGATGGAAGCCGTTTATAATGTTGGTAAATTCCCTTGTCTGCTCGTCGGCGGAAGTTCGGGCGGAAAACTTGACTTTGAAAACACCTATATTTTTGACGGTACACGTGTATTAAGACACCATGCCGTCATCACATTTATTAAATTCACACCGGGCTATCGATTTGGGATTTTCAAAAGTCAAAACTTCAAAAAATCGGCCGTAAAGTTTACGGTATTAGCCGCTGATCCGATTAAACGGATTGTTTCTGCTTTTATAGATACCAAAACCAATGCGCAAATCAATGTCATCGAAGCATTATCCACTCATTTCGGTTGCTCTCCACAACAGCTTGATGTGAAACTGGCAAATTATACTTTCGGGATAGAAATAGACGGTGAAATTTATGTTCGATCGATTGCTTCAATTGATAGAACTGCCGGTGTCATCCATTTTTACTGCGATATCGAAGCGGGTGAAGAACTGATACTGTTGGAAAAAACAGACTTCGTTCGAACCACTTCAGAACATTATTCGGAATTCAGCTATAAAAAGCCCAAAGCTATAGGGGCCATTTTCAACGACTGTATTTTACGTCGCTTATTTAATACAAATGAACTCAATAGCCTTCGTTCATTTCAAGACATTCCGGTAGCAGGCTTTTCGACATTCGGTGAACTTCTAGGTGTTAATATTAATCAAACACTAACCGCGATCTTTTTCTACCGGATCGGCAATGAACCTTTCCATGATGAATATATCGATAGTTTTGTTCAAAAATATGCCGGATTTAAAAGCTATTTTCTCCTACGAAAAATTAATCGTCAGAATATGATCGATAACATCAACAAGGCTATGTTGAGTCAGATGAAAGAGAGCATGCCTGTTATTGAAACCATTGGAGATACCATCAATCATGCTGTTGATTCGATTGATACTATTGGAAAACAACTCTCAACGGTACAAGATCAATTTTCAGTTTTTTCCATTCATATGGAAAAAAGCAGTGTAGATAATGCAAATCTCTCTTCGGATGTAGAAAATCTTACGAATAATGTTCGTGAAATACGTGCGGTTCTCAGTGTTATATCCGATATAGCAGACCAAACAAACCTTCTTGCTCTGAATGCCGCGATTGAAGCTGCCCGTGCAGGAGAACACGGCCGTGGATTTGCAGTGGTTGCAGATGAAGTACGTAAACTGGCCGAACGAACTCAAAAGAGTCTCTCCGAAACCAACATATCCGTTAACACGATTATTCAGGCTGTTGAAGGAATTAGTGAAACGATGAAAAATGTGAGCACAGGGCTTACGACTATGTCATCAAAAAGTTTAGTACTCTCTAACGAAATGGAAGTTCTCTCAGATAAAAGCCTAAGTATTTCCGACGAACTTCGATCTCAGTCACTTTTAACGCAACAACTCAATAATGAGCTCAATAAGCTTCAAGTGTATGAAAAAACATTAGACATCTTAAATGGATGAATGGATACCCGCCTGCGCGGGATTATTCACCTTAATCATTTAGGTCGTTCAACCATATAGCCTATTGATCGAATATTGATAATCATATCTTCTTTCAAAACATTTTTGATTCGGTTTAACTCTGCCCTTATTGTGGCATTATCGATCATATCATCATTCCAAACATAGTCTCTAAACATGTCATACGTCACGATTCTGCTTCTATGCTGAGACAAAAGCTCTATGATTTGAAGTTGTCTTTTCGGCAGAATCTGGGGTTCGTTGTTAAACAGCAGCGTCATCGTTTCACTGTCAAAACTATACGATTTAGAGAGCCTTTTATGCGCTTGCGGAACTTGTCTGGATTGTAATATTTTATCGATTCTAAGACTTAATTCTTTCAGATGAAACGGTTTTTTCAAATAATCATAACAACCTAAATTAAAAGCTCTTGATATATCTTCAATATCGATTAGCGCTGAGATAAAAATCGTAGGAATCTGTATTTTCTCATTATGGGTAGTCTCTAAAAGAGTTAACCCATCCATACCGGGGACATTGATATCCAGAAGCAGCAAATCAAAATTACTGTTATGAATCTTCTCCAATCCTTGTGTCCCGTCTTTAACCAACTCCACAACATGCCCTGTGGCCTGTATGTATTTCGATATGGCTTCGCCCAGCATAATATCGTCTTCGACTAATAAAATCTTCAAAGGTATGCCTCCTTAAATTCATAGGTAAATGAAGTCTCTTCTTGCGTGGAATGCAATTCAAAAGCGACATTCTCATTATTACAAATCTCTTTTACGAGATTTAGCCCCAATCCAAATCCTTCTTGCTGAGAACTTTCTCGGTAAAATTGCTCGAATATCTTATGAGGATTTGCTATCTCCGAAGATTTGCTTTTAAACGTAACTTTACACGTACTTTGATCATGTTCAATCACAACGTAAATTGGCTCATTCTCTTTCGTATATTTGATGGCATTGGTCAGATTGTTATCGATGATCCGTTGCAGCTGAGATTCATTAAAATAAATGATGAACTCTTTTTCAGGACTCGTAAAAACAAAACTGACATTCGATTTTTTGGCCACAATATTAAAAAACTCAATCCGGCTTCTTACATAATCCACTAAATCAATCGTATGCTTCGTATATTCGATCGTCTTGTTAATGAGCAAATACGACAAATCATCGTATATGGTACAGACATTTTTCATCGCCGCTTCGATGTTACACAGGTATGGATTTTTACCGTATTCCGCTTCGTAAAGTTCAACATTGCACATGATAATACTCAGCGGAGTATTGGTTTCATGTACTGCGTATTTGATAAACAGATCTTGAGATTTTAATAAACTCTGAGAATAGAGCTGTTCCTCTTCCAACTTCTTTTTCTGCTGTTCATAGTCGTCCGCTGATTGTGATATGAGATGAGCCAATGCACCGACGGTTATGGCATAGTCGTCATTTTCCAAAGGGATCGTTTTTGGCTTATTTTCAAGGGCAGAGCACTCTATGCAATCGGATTCGCATAAGCCGACGACAGTGAAGGTTTGGTTGAGCAGTTCATTGTGCCCTTCATGATGATAAAACTCGGCATAGCTGAAGAATCCTACTGTCGGTGCGTTCTTAACAAAAGGCTCCATTTCTATATTAATCAGACTGGGCATATACCTTCTGCGCGCCATACACGAATAGACAAAATAGGTTTGCATATTTTTACAGGGTGCCTGATACGTGTTGTCAAACGATTGCTGGATAATCAGTTCTGCGTTTCCGAATCCCAGCCGTACCTTATCTCCGACATTGAGATTCCCGGCAAAACTCATACTGCCGTCATTATGCTTGGCAATAACGGCGCGTGCGACTTTCAAACCGTTTTTATCCACAATCAATGGAAATTCAATCCCTGTTTTCGGGAGCGCCTTTGCGACCTCTTCCCCTAAATATTTTTTGTAAAAATCGACGGCCGGCATACCGGAAATCTTATACACCCGATTTTCTCTGATTTCATCAATCGTATGCTCAATTCCGATGGGAGACCAGTCAAATTTATAATTGTTGTAGACACTTAGCTTATCCGAATGCAAAGCAACACCGACAGCACCTTGTGCAAGAACCGTTTCGTTTTCACAAATATAGGTCTGAACAAATTGACCATTGTCTCCAGCCATTCCCCCGCAGACCATGACGGTATCGTTAACGGATTCAATCCCTTTTAAAAACACTTCACCGTTGCTGGTAGTACCGTCGGTAAAGAGGATCAGCAGTTTTGTGTTGGGTTTAATAAGCTTTTTTGCAAGATCGACTCCGTTTTGAAAACAATCTTTTCCATTCACCGATGCGCTGGTAATTTCTGTTTTGCTAAAGGTAGAGACTGCGATGATCGTTGAATGGGTTAAAATATCGCTATTGTTGATTTCCCCGTCCGTGGTCGTACCGATAACGACACTGAAAGGAAGTCTTTTTTTAATTTGTGCCGAGGCTTCTTGGAGTATCTCTTTTCCATCACCGCAAAAGATTTGAACTAAAATATTCTGTTCATTTTTTATCTCATCCAACCACTGTTGCTGCGATAAATCCGTATACTCAAATGTGTAGGTTTTCATGGCCTTTATTCTATCAAAAATATTAATAAAATAGAGACATTTTCGATGAATTTAATATAATCTATTCATATAATTTGCCTAAATTAAGCTATTTGAACTGTTTATAGCTTTGAGTGGAATTATTGAGTAATATTTTTCAAAAATTGCAAGATTAATCGAACACCTGCGCCGCTGGCACCATAGGGATTATACCCCCATATTTTGTGGGCATACGATGCTCCTGCCATATCGAAATGGAGCCATTTTTTCTTGTTCTCATCTTTGATAAACCGGTCTAAAAAGAGACTCGCTGTTATCGCACCGCCGTTTCGTGAAGAAGCGGTGTTAACCATGTCGGCAATCTCACTGTCGAGATCATTCTCAAAATATCGGTTGTAAGGCAAAAATCCGACTAACTCGCCGCTTTGCACTGCTGCCGTATTGATTTTATGCTTTAAGATCTCATTGTGTCCCATTACCGCTGTAGTATGACTCCCTAACGCGATAATAGAGGCTCCCGTAAGGGTAGCAAAATCAAAAATATAATCAAAATTTTCGATCTCGTCCTGAGCATAACAGAGACAGTCTGCTAAAACCAATCGACCTTCGGCATCCGTATTTTTCACTTCAATACTCATACCGTTTTTAGCCCGCAGCACGTCATCGGGTTTATAGGCGTTGCCTCCTATCATGTTCTCTACTGCACCGATAATCCCATGCACTTCACACTCAATATCCAGTGCTCTCAACGCGCTCATCACCCCTAATACAGCGCTCCCGCCCGCTTTGTCGCACTTCATGGAGACCATAGAATCGGCCGATTTGAGACTCAATCCCCCACAATCATACGTCAGCCCTTTACCCAATAGGACAATTTTAGCCTTTGGATTTTTAGGGCGGTAGGTGAGGTGAATGAGTTGTGACTCATGTACGGATGCCCTTCCGACACTCAGCATCGCATTCATCCCCATTTCATGCATTTCATGTTCACCCAGGATTTTGCATTCCAAACCGTCTCTTTTAGCAAAATATTTTGCGTCCAGTGCCATGATATGCGGGTAATAGTCCTGCGGCGGCGTATTAACGATATCTCTGACAAAATTAACATTGCGGCATATAATTTCAACCTCATGCAGCAGTTCTTCGAGGTGATTTTTGCTGTACATACTGCCGCTGTAGGCAATAAAGATCTTTCTCTCTTGATGCTTTTTTGACTCATGTTTGTATTGGGTGTAGTAATAATCACCCAAAATAAGCCCTTCAGCCAATGCTTTCACATCCAGTTTATCCTGATAGTGTTCTAATGCTATAAAGAGTGTTTTGAAACTGCTTTTTTGTATGGATTGAATCGCTTTTGCCGCACTGATTTTGAGATCTTCTGCGCGGAGCGAACGGCTTGCCACATACAAAATACTCTGATGAATATCCAAATAAGTCGTCCCCTCTTTGAGGCTGAATCCTGCTTTGGAGAGCATTTTGGTCTGGTCCGATTTTGCGGATAGCGTTGTTATAAACGATAGGGTTAAACTCTCTTTGGGCTGCTTGTTGGTGAGTACTATTTGCATGATGAATCCAATCTGTTTGCAATGATGTTCATCGAATTGATTTTGTTTCGGTACAGCGGTTGCTTATCTGAGTTGATGCTCTCCTCTACTTTGGTTGTTACAACATGATGAAAACCGGATTTGTCACAGACGGGATCCGCTTCATGCATATCTTTGGTCAATGCATAGGCTTGACATCGACATCCGCCGAAATCTTTCTCTTTTTCATCACACGTTCTGCATGGCTCCCTCATCCATGAGTCCCCTCGGAAATAGTTAAACGCTTCCGAATCGTTCCATATCGCTTCAACCGAATACTCTTTAACATTGGGAAAGGTGAGCGGAAGGGTATTCGCCGTGTTGCACGGAAGTGCCACTCCGCTTGGATTAATGGTCAAAAAAGTCGAACCCCATCCGTTCATACACGCTTTCGGGCGTGTGGCAAAATAATCCGGTACCACAAAAAAGACTTTCATATCTTTTCGATTTTCTCGGTAGTGATTCGTGATCGCTTTGGCCTCAGCCAGCTGCTCTTTAGTCGGAAGGAGTGCATTGATATTTTCAAGCGCCCAGCCGTAATACTGGATGTTGGCAATTTCAAGGTAGTTTGCCCCCAGACGCTCCGCCATTTCAATGATATCACCGATCTGATGGATATTTTGGCGTGTAATACACGTGTTGACAATCAACTGAAGTCCATTATCTTTACACGCTTTGGCAAAAGCCATTTTGTCTTTAAAAGCGTTTTGATTGTTCGTTATCAGTGTGGTTGTATGCTCATCGGATGATTGAATACCCAACTGCACCGTCTTAAGCCCTGCTTCTTTGAGTTTAGAAACAATACTGATATCGGCTCCGACCCCAGAGGTAATCAGATTGGTATAAAACTTTAACTCATTGGCTTTTTTGACAATTTCGAGAAGATCTTTGTTCAGCAGAGGTTCACCGCCTGAGATACCCAGCTGAACGGCTCCCATAGCCCGTGCCTCTTCCATGACTCGAAACCAGTCCTCTTTGCTCATAGAGTCTTTCGTATTGGCAAAATCAAGCTGATTGTAGCAGTAGGTACACTCCAAAGGGCATTTATGTGTCAGCTCCAGCAATATCCATAAAGGGGGGCTAACGGTTTTATTATTAGGCTTCATGATAAATTACCCAATTGCGAGACATCGCTTCATCAAGAAATTCCATAACATCGGATTCAATCGCTTGATTCGAAAATTTCTCTACCAATGTTGTGATGATAGAGTCACACGAGTTCGCACCGTCACATAAACTCATAATCTCCCCTGCTGAGAAGCTGAGTTGCACCATCCCCTCAGGATAGAGCAAAACATAACAGCTTTGTTTCTCTTCATATTGGAGTTGAAAGTGACTATTCACTGCAAGAAATTTTTCGCGTTGCATGACAATCCTTAATATTAAAATACGGCGGTCGTTTAAGCTCATACGCAAGATAGAGGGCATCTACCATCGTCCACAAAATATCCAATTTGAACTGCAAGATTGAGAACGCTTTTTCTTGAAGCTCTGCGGTATTGAACTCCTCCAGCGTCAGTGCCAATCCGTGCTGTACGTCACGTCTTGCTTCCGTAAGTCGTTTTTGAAAATAACGTAACCCGTTTTGATCGATCCATGGATAGTTTTTAGGCCATGTATCAAGGCGCTGCTGATGTATTTCAGGTGCAAACATCTCGGTTAATGAAGACATCGCCGCCTCTTTCCAGGGTGCATGTTTCGCAAAGTTGACGTACGCATCGACGGCAAATCTGACCGAGGGCAACACATATTTATGACTGATAAGATCTTCTTTATTCAGCCCTACCGCCGTACCCAAATCGAGCCATGCTTCGATTCCGCCGCCGACACTGTCATGATCATTAATTCTGTCAATCCATTTTCGTCTATCTTCGATAGGAGGGTTGTTGGACATAATCGCCGCATCTTTGATCGGTATCATTGTTTGATAATAAAATCGGTTGGCTACCCATCCTTGAATCTCTTCTTTCGTACATTTACCTTCATACATGCGGATATGAAAAGGGTGATAAATATGGTACATACTCCCCATTGCTCTTAATGCTTCTTCGAATTCTTTTTTACTGAGGGGCGTTTTCATTTTTGTCCTTTAATTTAGTTTTTTGGGTCTTAAATCTCGATATGCATACCATCATATGAGATTTCTATATTGTGGCGTGTAAGCTCTTGATACTCTTCGGTGGTATCATCCAAAATCGGATTGGTATTATTAATATGAATTAATATCTTTCTCGGTTTTTCGAGCGTATCTAATGTTTCAATTAGCCCCCCTGCCCCGCTGAGCGGTACATGCCCCATATCGGTTCCCAGTTTCGTGGAGAAGCCATTTTTGATCATTTCATCATCCGTCCAAAGCGTCCCGTCTATCAAAAGAATATCCGCTATGCGCATCTCATCGATAATTGCTTGTTGCAATACGCCAAGCCCCGGAAGATAAAAGAGCCGCTTTCCGCTTTGCTTATTAATAACCACCATCCCGATATTATCGCCGGCTCTGGGTTTGTCACGATATATTGAATACGGAGGTGCGTTTGAAATCAAAGGAACCGCTCTGAAGGTGTAACTCGGCATAACCGGAATCTCAAAGCTAGTCCCATCGGTTGCTACCTCATGATAATGAGTTCCTCCCCCATCCCAATGGGTCAGCATTTTGAAAAGAGGAAAAGAGGTATTTAACTCTTCGTGTACCTCTTTGGTACAGTAGACTTCGTGAGGGCACCCTTCTCTAAGCATTAAAAGCCCTGTTGTGTGATCAATCTGAGCATCAATAAAAACGATTGCTTTGATCTTTGTTTCTCGTCTGAGCGTTGGGTGCAAAAAGGGGGAATTATGAATTTGTTCTAAAATGTCCGGTGAAGTGTTAAAAAGTACCCAGTTCTCACCGTCTTCACTGATCGTGATCGAGGATTGAGTGCGGCGTTTGATAGATGTTTTGCCTGCTCTGTACCCCTTACAATTGTCACAATTGCAGTTAAACTGAGGAAGACCGCCGCCGGCACTGGAACCTAATACCTCTATTTTCACCTTCTATCCTTTTCTATTATTAACTAAACTTATATACTATAGCCTCAATTAATAACAGAAACGGGCAAAATGATTTGCCCGCTCTTATCATTGTTGCTACGATTATTCGTGGCAGATGTACATAGTTACTTCAAATCCGAATCGGTTATCCGTAAATGACGGTTTTTCCCATTTCATAGCAGCCTCCTTTTTTTTATTTGTGTAGTTTAAATACGTGAACCATTCCACCTTGTGAAATGTGTTTAATGGATTTAGCAACATCTCCGCCCCATAAAGGTACAGCTCCGCCCCAACCTGATACTACAGAGACATATTGCTCACCGTCTTGTTCCCAAGTGATCGGTGATCCAACGATTCCTGAACCCACTTGGAACGAATACAATACTTTTCCGGTTGCGTCATCTAACCCGAGAAGTTCACCTTCCGGTGTTCCTGTAAATACGATTCCGCCGGCTGTTGCAAGTACTCCACCCCATAATGGAGCTTTATTCTCGTATTTCCATTTGATTTTACCGGTTTTAGGATCGATTGCTTTAAGCGCACCGATGTGGTCTTGATATACAGGTTTGATGGTAAAACCAGCACCCATGTATGCAGCACCTTTTTTATACGTTACCGGTTGATTCCAGATGTCCATACCCCACTCATTTGCCGGGACGTAGAAGAAACCTGTATTTTGTGAATACGCCATTGGATTCCAGTTTTTACCGCCTAAGAATGATGGAACGGTAAATACGGTCTTCCCTTTTTCGCCATTGACCGGTACACCGGGACGATTTTCTTCGATAACAACAGGTTTCCCGTCTTTACCAATCTCTTTTGCCCATGAAATTTTGTCAACAAACGGCGAAGCGCTGATGAATTTACCGTTTTCACGATTTAAGACATAGAAGAAACCGTTTTTATCGGCAGTTGCACCGGCTTTTACCGTTTTGCCTGAAGCATCTTTATAGTCAAACAAGACAAGCTCTGACATACCGTCAAAATCCCATCCATCGTTAGGCGTGGTTTGGTAATGCCATACAATTTCACCGGTACTAGGATTAATCGCAATTCTGCAAGCAGAATATAAATTGTCTCCAGATCTCTCATGAGAGTTCCATGGAGAAGGGTTCCCCGTCGGTACATAGATAAGATCAGTTTCAGGATCATACGTTACACCGTTCCACGGAGCCGCTCCGCCGTGTTGCCACTGATCGCCTTCCCATGTTGCGTTTAAGGTTCCGCTGATACCATTTTCTTTACCGTTAAGGTATCCCATGTGTCCCTCAACCGTTGGTCTGCTCCACACAATCTCTCCGGTTTTTGGATCACGGGCTTCAACTCTGCCGACAATACCGAATTCCCCACCCGATACACCGGTTATAAGAAGACCTTTAACAATCAAAGGTGCTGCTGTAAATGAATAACCGTCTTTATACTCTGCAATGGTTTTCTTCCATACAACTTTACCGGTAGCGCGATCAAGTGCTACAAGTTTAGCATCCAACGTTCCAAAGATTACGAGGTTGTCAATAAGAGCTGCCCCTCTGTTGATAACGTCACAGCACGGTAAGATCGCATCCGGAAGTTTTGCTTCATAAGCCCAGATTTCTCGTCCGGTTGCAATATCCAGAGCGTATAAACGTGAATACGATCCTGTTACATACATAACACCGTCTTTAACCAACGGTTGTGACTCTTGCCCACGCATTTTTTCACCGCCGAAGCTGAAATTCCATACCGGAACAAGATCTTTGATGCTCTTTTTATTGATTTGTTTCAATGTCGAGTAACGTTGCCCTTTTTGCCCTAAACCGTACGTAACAACATCACCTACAGTTTTATCATCATTGAGGATATCATTATATGTTACGGGATTAAATGAAGCTTTCACTCCACCTTTTTTTGCATTGTTAGTTAGACCTGTGCCCTGAGCAGCACAACCAATAAGAAAGGCAGCAAGTGTTACTGCAATCTTAGTAGTTAGCATTTTACTCTTTGTCATTCTCTACTCCTTCAATTTTAATTTAGCAACAAATTTAGGAAAATCTGTCATTGCCAAAAGTATACATAAGAAAAATAGCCTGAAATTAGCGATGCTAAATTTTAACTTTTTTTCAAAACCTTTTTTGACTTATATCCCATAAATGCGAGGCTTAGTGCCACTATGAAATAGAAAAAAATAATATAAAAGTTGGACAAATCGTATTTTAAATAGAGCGTAAAGCGGATAGATTCAACAATATACGTAAATGGATTGAAGGAACAGACGGTGTATAAGAAAAGCGATGAATCTTTTATCTTCCATAATGGATAGAGTGCAGAGCTCAAAAAGAACATCGGAAAAATAACAAAATTCATAATAGCCGCAAAATTTTCCAGCTGTTTGATAACCGATGAGATAAACAGTGCAAACGCGTTAAGGATAATCGATGTGAATAAAATAACCGGTATCGTAAGCACTATAGCGGTAATACTCAGCTCTATTCCATAAAAATAAGCGACGATTAAAAACGTTATCGCCTGTATCGTTGAGACGATGGCGGTTGCAAACATTTTACAAAAAAGCAAAAAATTTCTATTAATATAAGAAGTCAGTAATATTTTCATACTTCCCATCTCTTTATCAATAATCATGGTTAAAGAGCTTTGCATACCGTTGAAAAGCAAAATCATCCCCACAAGCCCCGGAACGATATAGGTTTCATAGGTTATATAGGACTCATAGGGGGGAATGATGGCTAAACCCAGGGCCGATGTAAAACCTGCTGAAAAGATAAAAAGCCACAATAAAGGGCGAACGAGTGCCGAAAAGAATCGGCTTTTTTCTTTTAAAAAGCGTAATAGCTCTTTATAAATGATCCCTTGGGCACAATAAAAATAGTTACGCATCAGGATTCTCCCTCGTCAAATATCTGAAGGTTTGGGTTAAGTCCGCTTGATTGTGCTCGGCTATAATCGCATCAACCTTGCCGGTTTGAAGAATCTTTCCTTTGTGAATAATGGCCAACGTATCACTCTCTTGAACCTCATCAAACAAATGGGTGATCCATAAAACAGAGAGCTCCCCTTTTTGAACTTTTCGGCGCAAATAATCCAGAATATCAAAGCGGCTTTTCAAATCGAGTCCAACCGTTGCTTCGTCCAGTAAAAGAAGTTTCGGTTTGTTAATGAGGGAGCGTACGATTTCAACCCGTCGTCTGTGTCCGCCGTTGAGTTTTTGCACCTTTGTATCCAGTTTTTCATCGAGGTCAAGATTGCTCAGTTCCTCTTTGATAGAGGCGATGGTCTCTTTAAAACTCAACCCTTTTAACGCACCGTAGTAGTAAAGATTTTGTCGGACGGTCAAATCCAAATCCAGCGTCGGTTCCTGAAAAACGATACCGATATCTTTAAGCGCTTTGCTGTAATTTTGTATCGTGTATCCATTGATCTTTATTGAGCCGGATTGAAGGTTCAAGAGTCTGGTTAGAAGAGAGAATATAGTCGATTTGCCTGCCCCGTTCAGTCCGAGCAAGACAGAAAAAGAGGCTTCTTCGATGGAAAATGAGATATTTTTAAGAACCATCTCCTTATCGTATGTGTGCGATACGTTTTCGAGCTCTAAAATATGTGTTTTCATCTTAGTTCGTCGGAATAACCGCTAGACCCCAAGGATAACGGCCTACTTTAATACTTTTGAGTACTTTTAGTCCATTAACATCGATCACAGAGACATCACCGCTAACACCGTTGGTCGTGTAAAGCTGCTGTTCATTCTCGACAAAGGCCATTTGCCATACCCGTTTACCGACCAATAGATATTTAATCACTTTAAAGGTTACAGCATCGACAACCGCGACATGATTCGCTGGCCCCAGTGCGACAAAAGCGTATTTGCCATCGCTGGTAAGTTTTATACCGACCGGTTGAATTTGATCTTTAAAGATTCCCGGTATTTTAAAGTTGATTTTTGCAATGCCCTTTTTTGACGCTGTATCGACAACCATAACCGTTCCCCCTATCTCTGAAGAGGCCCAAACCTTATCACCGCTTTTATTAAATTCTATATGTCTCGGTCTTTGGTCAACAAGTGTTGTATGCACGATTTTTTTCGTTTTGGTGTCAATCCAATGTAAAAAATTTGATGTCTCTGTTGTTACGATTGCAAGCTTTCCATTAGGGCTTACGGCCATACCCTCAGGTTCTATCCCGACCTCAATCTGTTTTAATACGCTTCTTTTCAGTGTATCGACAATCGTGACCAGTGCATCATTCTCATTCGCGATATAAAGCTCTCTCCCATTAGGATGCAAAGCAAACTGTTCCGGGTCTTCACCCGATGGCAGATTTGCAATCACTCGTTTGCTTTTGATATCCAGTATTTGTACGGTGTCATCATCACTGGCACACACATACAGTTGAGTTTTAGATTTATCGAGGAGAATCCCGCGCGGTCTTTGTCCAACACGTATCGTTTCGGTGACTTTCTGAGTTTTTGAGTCTATAACGGAAATCGAATTGTCTTTCTCATTGGATACGAATACCGTATCTGCCTGAACTCCAATACTGAGCAATAAAATGGTTGAGAGTGCAGTTTTTTTCATAAAAATCCCTTATGACTGATGTTGAAAATATTATACAAAATGTAAATAGCTCGAAAATAGCTATACACACGCTATTTATTTTTCCTATAATTGTCATACCATGATTTTCAGGAGATCAACTATGCGCTATGCACTACATTTACTGATTACAATCTTATTGTGTACCATCTCGCTGAGCGCTACAGATATGAGTGTCAAGATGCTGTATTTACATCAAAAAGTAAAACATCCTCCGGTCCTCTCAAATATCATCGAAAAGCCGGATGACTTGGGTTTGGCCGGGGCAAAAATGGCACTAGAAGACAGTCAAAAAAGTGCTCAATTTATGAATCAGAAGTACTCTTTGGATACGAAAGTATCGTATAAAGAAGATGAGCTCTTAAAAGCTTTTGAGAATTACGTAGACAACGGCGGTCGCTATGTGGTTGTAAACGTTCAAATCTCCCTCTTTCTAAAACTTATGAAGCACCCAAAAAGTAAGAATGTTCTTATATTTAATACCGGATTGAATGATACCAGCCTGCGAATGTACTACTGCAACAGTAATCTTTTGCATACTATTCCAAGTGATGCGATGCTGTATGATGGATTAATGCAATTTCTTGTAAAGCGAAATTTCAAAAAAATCTTCTTGCTCCAAGGCAAAACAGTCAAAGACAAACATATTGCTATTGCCATCCGAAGAGCTGCCAAAAAATTCGGTGCCACAATCGTAAAAGAGAAAATTTGGAATAACACAACAGATATTCGCAGAAAAGCGGAAGATGAACTCCCGGCATTTACCCAAAGCGATGACTATGATGTTATCGTTACGGCAGATTATTTTGGCGATTTCGGAGAATTTGTCTATTTCAACTCGTGGTTACCCCGTCCGGTAGCCGGTACTCAGGGGCTTACGCCGGTAATGTGGCATAAGAGTATCGAGCAATGGGGGGCGGCACAAATGCAAAACCGCTTTGAAAAACACGCATCACGTTGGATGGAGTCTGAAGACTTTGCTGCGTGGGTCGCAATCCGAACCATTGCAACATCCCTCATGCACACGAACACAAGCGAAGTTAAAGCGAATATTGCCTATATTCGTTCAAATGAATTTGAGTTATCAGCCTATATGGGGAGAAAACTCTCTTACCGAAACTATAATGGACAGTTGCGAATGCCTATCTCTTTAGTTCATCCAAAAGCGCTTATTTCCACCTCGCCGCAAGTCGGTTTTTTACATCCGATAACCGATTTAGATACCCTGGGTATCGCGGCATCTGAGATGAAATGCAAACGAAAATAATCTTTTTTCTCTATCTCTTCTTAGCAGGAGAACTCAATGCAGAGAATATTCGTACCGAAACACCCGAATATATCTCCTATAAAGTTAGCGATAGATCATTTGAAGAGGTGCAATTACGCATCAGCAATGAACTGCAAGTCAATGCATTTAACATCGTATACGAAATAAATATAGCAAAAGCCTTAGAAGCGGTATCCAAAAGTTTAGACAAACAACCGCTTCTAAAAAATGCGATCAGTATAGGTTTTTGTAAACCCTCTGTCAGTTATCAGCTCGTGGCTAAAAGTATCGATACTCTGCTGTATTGTCCATTGAAGCTGGTAATTTTTCAGCCACAAGATAGCTCGGACATTACGGTCTCTTTTCTAAAAACACCGAGACTGAATAATCAAGTGGATCCGAAAAACGTGGATGAGATGATCGAAAATATCATTTCATCCGGTTTGGATCAATAGGTTCCATAAAGCTTGTATATCTTATCTGGATACAGGATATAGACCTTTTTTACCGCTTCATTGTTTTGGCTGGCAGGCAGGCTGAGTCCGATTGCCCCTGCGGGTTTCTCCTTCATAAACTTTTTAATAGCCTCCGGCGGGACATTCCCCTCAAAAACATAATCACCTAAAATTGAAGTATTGCAAGATTGAAGTTCTTTTGGAATACCTATATCACTTTTAAGTCCTTTAATATCCACTATCGACATAATCTCCGGCTTAGCTATGCTCATTTCTATCTCACTTAGCCACGATGCAGGGCATGAGCTTGTGACAGGTTTATAGATTTGCATTTTGAGGTCTTCCGCATTGGCTAATGAGAACATCAATAGTATGAGCGTTCTTTTTTTCATAATTTTCCTTCTAAAATATTGGGATGCAGGGATAATATATTCTCTTTTATCACGTCTACCTGTGTAGGATAAAGCGTATCAAAACAGTGGTTTTCGTTGATGTGGGTCATAATGTTTCCGGTAACTTCACCGCCTAAAAAGAGAATTTTTTGTGAAAGCGAAATCGCTTCGTCAAGATCATGGGTAACCAAAATCACCGCAGGATTAAAACTTTTGCAAAAGAGCATCAAATCATTTTGTAGCGCAAGAGAGGTAGGTCTGTCCAGAGATACAAACGGCTCATCCAGTAAAATGAGCTTGGGACGGTTGATAAAAGCTCTAACAAGAGAAACTCTTCGAGCCATACCGCCGGAGAGATTTTTGGGGTAGGTATTGAGGGTATGTTCTAATCCTACCATACGCAAAAGCTTAAGTACCTCCTCCTGATCGCCGACTTTATCCACAACAGCAATATTTTCTCTGACGGTAAGCCACGGCAAAAGCCTAGGCTCTTGAAACATCATCCCGATGGTATCTCTGTCGATGTCAATCGACCCCTCAAAATCGTTATCCAAAGAGGAGATGAGCCGGAGCAGCGTCGTTTTTCCGCATCCCGATGGACCGATAATAGAGATAAATTCTCCTGATTTAAGGCTAAAACGTATATCTTGAAGTATCTCTTTCTCAGCATACTTTTTACGAGTGATATCTATGTTAAGCATATTATCTCCACTTGGATATTTGCGTATCGATAGGTCTAAAAATAAAACTTTCGATCAAAAGAATGATAATGATGAAAGAAAATGAATAGGCCAGTATCGAAGTGATATCAAAAAACTGAAAAAACATGGAAAGCTGAAATCCGATCCCATCGCTTCTACCTAATAGTTCGACCACTAGGACAATTTTCCAGATCAATGAAAGACCGTTTCTCGCACTTGCAATGATATAAGGGTAGAGTTGTGGGATATAAAAGACAAATAGCATCTTGTATCGGGATACTTTATAAATGTAGGCAACTTCAATCAGTCTTTTATCGATGGCTTTTACCCCTTCTCGTATGTTGACGATGACGGTTGGTACTTTATTGATGACGACGGCTAAAATCGCTGCAACATCGCTCAATCCAAACCAGATATAGCAGAGCATAATAACCACCAGTGCGGGCATATTCAGCCCCAATACGAGGAGAGTATCAAGCGCTGCATCAATTTTTTTGAAGTTACCCATCAACAGACCAAAAGCAATCCCAAGAGGCATGGCAATGAGAAAAATCATAGCAACGCGGTACAAAGTAATACCGAGATGATGCAGAAGTTCTCCACTGGAAATGTGCTCAATCAGGCTACTCAAAACATTTACCGGCAATGGAAGCATAGGAGAATCAGAGAGGAGTGCTGTGACATGCCAAAGTGCAATAAGGAAAAAAACAGATCCTACGCGCAGATACAGAAGATTGAGCATCTCTATTACCGCACACCATTAGGTTTATAGGGCCAAAACATCGTTTTATCAAAATGTTTGGAGTCACCAACGAGGCTTTTACCACCGGTTTTTTCCAAAATTGTATATATTTTTTCAATTCCATTTATTTCATTTTGGGTGAACTTATCAGGAATTCCTTCACGATACCCCTTTTTTAACGCTTCAAAAGCGGCATCGTCTTTAACGTGCATAAAGGGTCGTAGTGCATTCCATGCCGTGTCATCGTTTTTGAGTATTTTATTCGCCTCATGCGAAGCTTGTAAAAAACCGTTGATCATATTTTTATTCTCTGCCGCAAATGGCCGCTTGAATACCCATCCTGTAAAGGGGATATCTTGATTGTTAATGCCGAAGCTTCCTAAAACTTCCCGAACCGAGGATATGGGAGTCATCCCTTTTTCATCCAGTAATACATTGTAGTGCCAAAAGTTGAGTACAGCGTCTAAACTTCCATCCGACAACTTAGCATTCAGAATCGGAGGTGCGGCAAATACGATCTCTGCATGGCTTGAGAGATCAATCCCCAGTTTTTGTTGAGCATACGCTTTGTAAAGTAACCAGCTTTTATCCATCGCCCCTCCGGCGACACCCAGTTTTTTCCCTTTTAAATCACCAAGAGTACGGTAACGTGAATTATTGGTATAGATTCCTCCGAGTCCTGTGGAATAAGGGTAAAAATAGAGGGAAAACTTAGGGTAGTTTTGTCGGTTGACCCAGACCCAGTCATTGACGATTACATCGACACTATCGGCTTGAAAAGCGACGGCAACACCATCTTTAGACGCTAGTTCTTTAATTTCAAGATCAAATCCGTATTTCTTGTCCAGCCCTCGTGACTTTATCGTCATCAATTCCCAATTAACGGTTCCATATGCCAAAACGCCAACATTAAGCTGGTTATTGCTTCCATACAGTAGAGATAAATAGAGCAACAGTAAAACAAAAATTTTCATAAATAACCCTCCTACTTCTATAATATTTCCAAATCATTTTAGTACAGGTTTATAGCTTGAATATAGCAGTAAAAATTTCTTTTTTAACGCTATTATCAGGCTATTTTCATACTTTATAATTTCCAAATCACAAAAGATTAGAAAAGGAGTTAGTATGAAAAAATCTCATACGCTTGGAGTGGTAGCATTGCTATCAGCAACATTATTAATGAGTCACGGAAACGTAACCCCTCAGCCGGTAGATACTAAAGGTTTGGCACCCTTAGGAGCAGCTTGGCTAGAAAAGAACCCTTACGAAGGAAATGCAAAAGCCATTGAAATTGGTAACCATGCTTACGCAGAAAACTGTGCTCGCTGTCATGGATTGGACGCAATCTCTGGCGGTGTTGCCCCGGATCTTCGCTACCTTGATAGAGGAGAAGAAGGCGATGCATGGTTTATGGAGAGAATTCGCGGTGGAGCTGTCCGAAATGGCAATGTCTATATGCCTCCATTCGAAGGTGTCATTAATCAAGAAGCTATGTGGTCAATTCGTTCATATTTGATGACTGTTAAACCTGACTAATTTGTCATGAAACTTCTAGCGGTCATCATTAGTACACTAATCATTACTCTTTGCTCGTATGCACGGAGTACTGAGGATATACAATCCTGCGGTGAGATCGTCATAGCAGTCTATAATGACTTTCGTCCCTATTCGTATATGGAGAACGGTGAAGCCAAAGGGATTGATGTTGAGATCGGCAAACATATTGCTGCATCCCTCAATGTTAAGCCAAAATGGTACTTTACAGAGGCTGATGAGAATCTCGATGATGACCTTAGAAATGTGGTCTGGAAGGGAAATCCTGTTCATAAAACGCGTGCCGATGTTATGCTGAGGATCCCCTATGACTATGATTATATGCGACAAGTAGATGCTACGAGCGGAGAGCTTCAAACAGAAATGGTTGCTATAAAATCACCCTACCATGCGGAAAAATGGGTTATTGTTACCCATAAAGATGTCATACCGAAGGTTAATACGTTGGGCATATTTGCCTATCACACCATAGGTGTGGAGTTAGATACCCTTCCGGATAAACATCTCTCCATGAAAAATGGAGGGTTACTCAGAAAAAATGTTAAACGCTACGCTAAGTTTGACGATGCCGTCTTGGATTTTAAAGCCGGAAAAATCGATTCCCTGGCAGGCTTAAAATCTCAAGTAGAGTTTTTACTTGATTACAATAATAATCAGGATAAATACACTATGACCAATGAGGTTTTGGGGATAAAATCCATTTGGGATATAGGTATAGCCGTTCGGAGTGATTATCGTGACTTAAGCTATCACATCGATGGCGTAATCACAGAGTTGCATGAGAACAAGATCTTAGAAAAAATATTCGACACCTATCATGTAACCTATACTAAACCTATTTCCTACGGACCTTAAAGGAACATGCATGTCTTCAACCCTATCCAAACTTCTAATCTTTATTCTCCTGCTCACTGTAAATGCACAAGCAAAAAATCCGATTTATTCACCCACTTTTGACGATATGCTCCAAAAAACACTTCATGGCGCAAACTACTCTTTTGATGATATAAACATCACCATAGATGTCCCGAAATTTGCAGACAACCCTGCCCATGTACCCATAATTATCGATGCTTCCAAGATCAAAGATGCAAAAAGGATGATCGTATTCGCCGATTTAAACCTCATTCCTGAGATTATGGATGTCAAACTTTTAAACCTTAAAGCCATTTTCTCTTTTAGTATCCGTGTTGCCCAAGAAACACCCATACGCGTACTCGTTGAAGATACAAACGGATTATGGCATATCGGCAGTGCGAACATCAAAAGTTTTGGCGGCGGATGTTCACCAAGTACACCGGAAGAGAGTAAAAAGTTTGCCCTACTTTTGGGTAAACACAAAAGTCATACACTGCGACAAAACAAAACCTACATCATAAAATTTTCGATATTCCATCCTATGGAAACAGGGTTAATGTTCGGAACCAACCCCTTTTACATCAAGCATCTTGAGTTATACAGCAACAAAGAGTTGCTTGCAACGATGGAGCTTACTTCAGCAATCAGTCAAAATCCGACTATGGTTTTTGAGACGATGGGTGGGGATGGTACTTACACTATCGAGTTAGAAGACAGTGATGCAAACAAGTACCATATTTCCACTAAAGTAGATAACTAACCACTCTAGAAATTATAGTTCATGCGAACAAGAAAACGATCATACCCACCGTTATAGAGTCCGTCTTCGGAGGTATTGTTGTTTTTGTCATCAAGTCTCGCATAGTTTACTTCGACACTAAGGGCTTTATTGATCTCATAACTTGCGATTAAATCAATCTCTTTCTCTCTCATATCTGCCGGTGCACTTTTAAAACCTGCATAGATAGCGGTCAATGTCAGACCTTCCAATCCTACCTCTTCCATATCCAACTCTGCACTGAACAAATACGCTTTTATATCTTCGAAATGATCAAGATTCATTTCTTCCGTATCAACCAGATAGGCTCCATTACCAAGACCGCTGATGATAAATTTTCCCGTACCATTGGAAGCTTCGTTATACGCTGTGCCGAGAGTGAGCATACCGATATTCAGATTTGCACCGATTCCATAAACAGTGCCATCCACGCCCGAACCATTCTCTTCATTGAATTTCATCCATTGTCCTACGAATTCTACTCCATTGGTTTCGTTGAATAAAATTGTGTAGCTTGCGTCAGTATAAAAAATATCCGTGAGTTTATCGATCCCGTAATACCATCCTTGTAATTCGAGATTCTCAACACTCTCGTTAATGATACCGATAACAGCTGCACCGTTACTATCAGTAGTAACCTTTTTGAATTTAGAAATGTCATCCTCCGAGTCGTATCCGGCCCATCGTGTAATGTATCCTCCGAGGAGTGTTGTTTCATCTACCCCTTTGTACGTCGCTATCGCTGCTTCAAAAGTATTCGGGTGCATACGGATATCATCAGTATCAGCGAATGGAGTATCGATAAGCTGGCGACCGACACGCAAGCTAACATCATTCGCACTGTAATCGATATAGGCTTCACCGACATAAGCGTATGATTTGGTATCTTCTGCAAATAAATCAGGATTTGCTTCTCCCGCATCGAAATTCCCGGTTGCAAAATGGAGTTTTTGACTTACATATGCCCCTGCACCCAATTTAATATTATTCCATGCCGCACTCTCGTATTTGAGTATGCCACCGATCGAAGTACCATAGGTATCTTCATCCACTTCATTGTTCTGGCTTACATATACCGCACGAATCTCTCCGCTTGCTTTCCCCGCTACAAATGCCTCATCAATACTTGAAGCATTCAATGCTACTGTAGCCGCTAAGCTCATTATTACCGCTTTTTGCATGTAATTCCTTACTGTTTTTTTATTATTAGATAAGTATATAGAATGAAAATAGCTCTGAAATAGCCGTTTAATAGGGGAATACTCAGTATGATTTTTGTTTTTGATTAGTAATACTGAAGAAAGACGGAGCACCTAAAGGGCCCCAGACTTTCTCCCCTTCTTCTCATCATTACCTTATTGACGTCGACGAAACTTCACTATAGGTTCAAAACTTTTCATAAAAAGGAGGGTTCATCCCCGAAGGGATGAAAGTTGCATACTGATTCTTAGAAGTTAAGAGTCAAACGTGCTTGAATAGAGTTAAATTGTGAACCGCTATTTTGATCATCAGCATCCGTAGAGATGTACGCCAAAGTAGTGTCCAATGCCCCAAAAGATTTTGTTGCAGACAAAGCAAGCTCTTTCATATCTTTATTGGTTTTATCGATACTTACGTTTGTATAGTAAGCACCAAATTTAGCGATATCCTGTACATTATATTGTGCACTCAAATTCCATGATTCTGCATCAGGAGTACCTACATATCCATAGTTCCAAAAGGCTTCCGTATACAATTTTGATTGAGCTTTTACCGTGTTATTTGTAGCAAGGTTAGCAACTTTAAAAACACTATCTTTATCTATGTCTGAATAGGCGGCAGATACTTTAAAATTTTCGAGACCTTCATATCCAACTTTGAATGCATACCCTTTTGAGTCATGAACACCTTGATATACACCTTTTGGACTAATTTCGGTGTATTGAGCACCCAATGTTAGACCTTTAACCATATCGCTATTAAGATCGCCTTGTAACCAGAAAGCATCTGCAGCATTGACAACATTGTAATACCATGCTTGTGCTGTAAGCGGTTTGTATGAGTTGTTGATAAGAGCAAATACATTGGCACCTTTTGCTCCGTGTGTACCGAATGTTCCATTCGCACCCACAATCCCATCGAGACCAATACCTGAAGTATTATCAGCAATACCAGTGGCACTGTTGACCGTTGAAGCATCTGCAGTATATCCAACAGCATTTACACCATTACTGTGTCCAGCATATACAGCAACCAAAGTTGTATCGGGAATATCTTGGTTGATAAGAACAAAAGCTTCATAGCTATTCGGAGCAACAGACCACATTTCACTAAATGAAAGAGGTGAATCGAGCAGCATACGACCTGCTTTCACAGTTGTATTACCATACTTCGCGGCAATCCATAGTTCACCGATCCATGCTTCATCAGAAACATCATTACCGGCACCCGAGTTAGTAGCTGTATGCGCACTTGACCATGTATTACTGACCAAATTGTTTTCAAGACCAAGCGTACTGATCGCATACCCAGTCACACCAAAAGTGACATTCTTCAGAAGCTCTCCCGTTACACCCAGACGAAGAGCAGCATCTGCTGCACTTGATGCTTTACTAAAAAGATCATTTGGATTTTTATCGTCCGTATTGTAGTAAAGTTTAGCATCACCGCTTACCTTTACATTGTCGAATGCGAATGCATTTGCTCCGAGCAATAGTGCTGCAGCTAGACTCATGCCTACCACTTTTTTCATATCATCTCCTTCAATCTATTGATTTTCATTAAATAAACAATATCTAATATATAGATATTATTAATACAATTCAAAATCTTGGGATAAGTATATAGAATGTAAATAGCGTTGAAATAGCGATAAATAGAAACTTTTATCGCCAGCATGGATGTGATGGAAAGGATGAAATGAGAGTGATTCCAAACAGGTTAGAATCTATTAAATAGGGAGTTTTAAGGTGTAAACAACGTGTATTTCATTTTCAAAATAACAATGAAATACCTTTATCAGCTCAATCTCTAATGCTAAAATTCTTTAGTGTCGATACTTTTTATTTTTTCAAAGACTGATCAACTGTAGCCATTAATGCAATAATCTCTTCTCCCCATCGTCCAACACCATACTGTATTGCAAGCTCAATAAGAAACGTATGCTTAATCTCGATAACTTTAGAAATGATCTCATCGCAATTTTGGATTTTAAACTCTTCACCCATATGGATGAGATGTTTCCGATCAATGGATGAAATATTTTTGAGATTGAAAAGCATTTGATGGTGTTTGTTGTAAGTGAAGGTCAGATCGTATGCCGGTGCCGCCCTCCACTTACCGCTTTTATCCATAAGATACGAGATATTACGGCTATGATCATCTTTGTTTCCGTAAACGATATTAAAGATCATGATCCGATAAAGGTTAACCATATCTTCATGGGGAATATTGAGCTTTAGCCCTACTCGAAAAGCGTTCATATAATCGAATGTCGTCTCGGCAGGATTATGATGCATCAGTCCAGAGAGTGAATGCATGTGAAATCGTTCAACCCCATTTGAAGTTTTTTTAATATCGAATCGCTCAACGGCGAAATGAACGCCACCATCCGTTTCAATGAGTGACGTCTCAGGCATACTAATCCCGCATTTTTTTGCACATAGCGCATAGATATGCTCAGTGATTGTCTTGGATATCTTTTCTTCCTCATAGGGTGTGGCAATACCGCGATTGGCTCCATATATGAGATTATCGAATTTGATGATGGAGTGGGTAAACCCATCGGGAATAGTTTCCCCTTTCTTACCGACAAATATCTCTTTGCTCTGATAGTTAAGTCCCACAATCGCTTTTGGTCTGGCACCGGAGGCTGCCGAGCTGGATATGGCGATAATTTTTGCCAATGAGAGTTCTGCTTTACCGCTTAGAGCCATTTTGGTTTGTTCGTAGAGTTCTTTTGCTTGAAGTACAACCCCGTCACCATCATTCTCCTTCAATATCGACGGTTCATACGTCAGGGCGCCCATCGTATTATCACCAATAAATTGCAAAGTTTCCATCACCGAAGGGTGATATTGAAAATGCTGAACAAAAAAATCGTTGAGATATTCTTGACCGTATTGCCCAGGAAGGCTGTCATTGATTAATCCCGGTAAGCCGTGTTGAAATGCAAGATGGGAAAAATCGTAGAGTTTGTTTTTCTCTTTGAGTTGGATAGGAGAAAAAGGCAGATCAGTATTCGGAGAAAGGGCAAATAGGTTTTTACCGTTATGCTCAACCAGTTTGCCGATTGTCTCGCCCCATGCTTTTACGGATAATTCCATAGTACTTTGCCCTGCCCTTACCACTTGATTTTCAGATTTTCATTCTCATCGATTAAAAGAGCTTCCAGTTCACCGATAGAATACAATCCTCTTAGCGTATCGACAAAGTTATTTAAAGAGATAAGTCCTGTTTTTTCAAACCGTGCATAGGTGCTGAACTTCACTCCGATATGCTCGGCAAATTCTTTCTGAGACAGTCCAATCTTCTTGCGCTTTGCTTTCGCACGAGAAGCTAATTCCGTGACAATCTCTTTAGTCGTTGCAAGTTCAAATGGTGTCATAGATGTCCAATAAATAATATATTAACGATATTGTAGTATTATTTAGTAAAATCGTCAATATATTAATTAAAAATAAACAAATTTGATATTAAAAAATATATCTGATTTTTTCATTATGTCGAATTTTTGAATTATTTTGGAGTGATTTAAATAAGAGAGTGGTACCAGTGGCCGGACTCGAACCGGCACATATCGCTATACCGGATTTTGAATCCGGCGTGTCTACCATTTCACCACACTGGCATGTGCTTGAAGAGGTGGAATTATAGGTTTGGTTTGCTTAAAACTACGTAAAAGAGCTTTTACTAATCATTTTTCCTTTTTTGCCGATAATAGAGTATGGAACTTTTATTGCTTAATAGACATAAGCTTACACAAAAGGATTTGACGTGAGAATTACATCAAGCTCTTACTATAATAATATTTATGCTGAAAATAATAAACTAAACAAACAATTATTTGATGTCAACAAACAAATTTCATCCGGTATGAAAATTCAATATGCCCATGAAGATCCGGGTGTATTTATTGATACGTTGCGTTTGGATGATGAAATCACGACACTGGGACAAGTTAAAAGCAGTGCGCAAAGTGCTTATAAAATATCAACCCAAACCGATACAACAGTGGGTGAGCTCGTCAAAACGCTCGAATCCATGAAAGTCAAAATGGTTAATGCGGCCAATGCGGCTCACTCTGACAGCAGTATGCAAGCCATCGCAAAAGAATTACGCGGACTCCAAAATCATCTACTAACATTAGCCAATACCTCTATCGGCGGGCAATACCTCTTCTCTGGAACGGCTACTTCAGTTAAACCTATCGGAGCCGATGGAACGTATCAAGGAAATGATCAAGATTTGGAAGCTTTCTTGGGCTCAGGGATCAAACAAAAGTACAACATCAGCGGATCACAACTTTTTTTAGGGGATGAAAGCAAAATCAATCGTACTATCAGTGCTAACATGCCGCAGATGAGTTTAAATGATTTATACCCCGATATAATGGAAGACCCGGGTGTTTCACGAGACGCTTCACAAGAGACGTATATTAGCAGTTCGAGTACAATTCGTGATCTCATGGGGGATAATGATGCCGATTCGACCAATGACGCTGCGAGACAATCGTATTTTTATGTTCAAGGAACAAAAAGCGATGGGGAGAGTTTCAAAAGTAAAATCACTCTGAACATGGATGATACTATGGATGATCTCATGCAAGAGATCGCTGATCTATATGGAGACAATCAAGTCAATGTTTCACTCAATGCACATGGGCAAATTGAAATTACTGACAAAAAAACGGGTTCAAGCAAGCTCGATTTTCACATGGTTGGTGCGGTTGATTTTTCAGGTGGTGCTGCAGCCAATATTACCGATATCGATGCTCTTCATGCAGGTTCTACCGATTTTGAAACCGCAGCGGTTACCACACCCGGTCTGTATGTAAAAGAATTTACAAAAAGCGGTTTAGACACCCCTGCAAGTGTTCTTAATACAATTGAAGGGGTCAATTACGATCGTACCAATTTTGAGCAAGAGGGTGCAAAGCTTCTCTCTAACATTTCGCAAATTGACAAAACAACCAATTCCTATGCGACGCCTACCAGTAAACTGGTTGATGTAGCAGGTGTTAGCAGTTTGAATACGCAGCAGCTTATCATTGAGGGCGTTGATATTACGGGTACAGCGTTTACCGCGCAAATTGATTTAGCCACAGCAGGTTCAACGTTTTCTTTAGACGGCGGTACAACCAATTTTAGTATCTTTAATACAGACAGCACACTGAGAAGTGCAGTTGATGCCGATGAAATGACCTATCAACAACTTTTAGACGTTGTAAATATGGCGATGAGTGGGAATCTACCCGCCACAAATACTGCGGCAGACTACGACGCCGCAATTACTACCGCCAACACCCAATCATCTACAACACTTGATTATGCCGGAAAAATGGTTTTTGAAGACAAATTGAATACAGTAACCGGAGCATCCCTATCAATTTATGATGCAGCTTCAGATGATTACAGCACTACAACCGGAAATATCTTAACGTTTAATGCCAACAGTGCCATCACTATTCGTGATCCTAAAACTGATTTTTTTACCCAAATTGAAGCAATAATCCGTTCCGTTGAAGAGGGGAAAACACGCTCCGATGGTTCGGATACATCCGATCCTCGTAATCTCGGTATCCAAAATTCGATTCAAATGATGGATGATTTGAGTGATCATGTCAGCCGTCTGCAAACGGAAGTTGGATCTTATTCTCAAGTATTACAAGCATCATCGGATCGTACCGCTATGCTCATTATCAGTACGAAAACACTTCAATCGGATATTATTGATACCGATGTGGCTGAAGCAACCCTACGCATGCAGCAGTTAAGTCTCAACTATCAAGCAATGCTTTCAAGCATCTCTAAAGTTTCACAGCTTTCTCTCGTCAATTATTTATAGCAATCTGCAATAAAAGGGGTTTCTCTCCCCTTTTTTGCTATAATCTAACTACTTTTCAACCTGATTCAAGGATCTACCATTTTACGCGACACATTATTTATTACCGGCTTTGGTATTTTATTTTATTTAGGAATTGCAACCATTATCGGTGATGCTTCCATTATCGGTGCCTATGGTGCATCGTTTGCACAGACGAATGTATATGTGTTTGGATATGTTGCCTATACCTACTTGTTACTTCTCATGGTTCCACTTTTTTATTGGTATAAATTTGATGGCGAAATGCATCGTCGCTATGAAATGACAGGGATTTTTGCCTTGCTCTTTTTTGCTTTGCTCTTTTTCCAAGCTATTGTTGTCGAGGGGATGTATCGCGGGGCATTCGGCGGAGCTATTGTTGACTTTTTATCCATCTATATCGGTTCATTCGGGCTTTGGATACTGTGGCTGATGATGGTCACCGTCTCGATTGTACTGGTAATGGAGCAAAGCCTTTCGGAATTAGCTCAACCACTCAAAGAGTATATGGACAAACCTCTAAATGCTCCCAAACCATCCCAAAATACACAATCTTCCCCTGTCGTTAAAAGTATCCCTATTGAAGAACCCTCGTATACTTATCCAGAGAGTAACTATACTGATCCTTATCCTTCATACGAAGAAACACCTAGCCCTGTTAACGATACTTTCACACCACCACAAGCATTGGAGCCTTCAGCCTTTCTTGAAAGTCCATTAGAAGATTCATCCGTTTTAGAAACACCTTCGCTGCAGATGGATACCCCGAAAGAATCCACCATTCTCAGCATGGCAAAAAAAGTAAAAGAATCAAAACAGCACGCTCTTGTGGTCGATGAGCTTGAAGAAAATAAAATGCTATTGGATCAAATTGATAAAGGTTTCAGTGAAAAACCAAAAAACTTCAAACTTCCATTGGTTGAATTCTTTCAAAATCCTCCCAAAAAACAAACCTTGGTCGATGAAGCAGAACTCGATGATAAAATCCGAGATCTAATCGAAAAACTGGGACATTTTAATATCGACGGTGACGTTGTACGTACTTATGCGGGACCTGTCGTCTCGACTTTTGAATTTAAACCTGCCGCGAATATCAAAGTTTCCAAGATTTTGGGTCTCCAAGATGATCTTGCGATGGCACTCAAAGCACAAACCATCCGTATCCAAGCCCCGATTCCGGGAAAAGACGTCGTAGGAATTGAGATACCGAATAAAACGGTAGAGACGATTTTCCTGCGTGAAATGCTAGAGAGCAAGCTCTTTCAAGAAGCGGCATCTCCTCTGACACTGATATTGGGTAAAGATATCGTTGGGAATCCGTTCATCACCGATTTAAAAAAGCTCCCCCATCTCCTTATCGCCGGAACAACCGGAAGCGGTAAAAGTGTTGGGATCAATTCTATGATTTTAAGTTTACTCTATAAAAATTCACCCGACCAACTCCGTCTTTTGATGATCGATCCAAAGATGCTTGAATTTTCAGTTTATAACGACATTCCTCATCTTCTAACCCCCGTTATCACAAAACCCAAAGAGGCGATCTCAGCCCTCAATAATATGGTCAGTGAAATGGAGCGTCGTTATCAGCTGATGAGCGAAACACGTACCAAAAATATTGAAAATTATAATGAAAAAGCAAAAGTAGAAAAACGTGATCCGCTTCCCTATATTGTAGTTATCATTGATGAGCTTGCCGATTTGATGATGACCAGTGGAAAAGATGTTGAGTATTCTATTGCTCGTTTGGCCCAAATGGCACGTGCTAGCGGTATCCATCTCATCGTAGCTACCCAGCGTCCGAGTGTCGATGTCGTCACTGGACTTATCAAAGCCAATCTACCCTCACGTATCAGTTATAAAGTAGGACAAAAGATTGACAGTAAAATCATTCTCGACGGTATGGGTGCCGAGTCCCTCCTCGGACGCGGTGATATGCTCTTTACCCCTCCGGGTATGAGTGGATTGGTACGACTTCATGCACCTTGGAGCACTGAAAGTGAAATCGAAAAAGTAGTTGATTTCCTCAAATCGCAACGTGCGCCTGAATATGATCGCCGTTTCTTAGCTGATAATGGCAGTACCCTAAAAGGTAGTAATGAAAATATCGATAACAAACCGCTAGATGAACTGTATGAAGAGGCTAAAAACATTATCCTTATGGAGCAAAAAACCTCTATCAGTTACCTCCAACGCCGACTTCAAATCGGATATAACCGCTCTGCTACGCTGATAGAACAACTTGAAAACAACGGTATTCTTTCCGCGCCAAATTCCAAGGGTAATCGCGATATCATCGCCAATGACCCTTTTTAATTCTCCTTTCGGAGAATCTTCCTATTTTTCTCAATTTGTAACGCTTTTTTCTCCTCTTTCCCCTGCTTTATTTTTTAATGCTCTATAGTAAAATCATATATGTTACAATACTACACATAATCAAGCTCTTTAATTAAAACAATTGAGTAATTTAGTAACACTACGATAAAACTCTTTTTTACTTCTGATATAATCATTCAAAATTAACATGCACAGGAGTCACTATGGCTTTTATGGACGAATACAAAGCACACGTAGCGGAACGCACAGCACAGGGAATCCCCCCATTTCCTCTTACAAAAGAGCAAGTTACCGAGTTGGTAGCACTCATCAGCGCGACAAGTTCTAAAGACGGTGAATTGGTTGAAATGTTGGCAGAACGCGTCAATCCGGGTGTTGATGATGGCGCATACGTTAAAGCGGCATTTTTACATCAAGTCGTCCAAGGTGAAGTTAAAGCTTTTTTGAGCGACAACAGCGATATCAACAGTGACAATCACAAAAAAGCGGCGATCAAAATCCTCGGTAAAATGGTGGGAGGCTATAACGTAAAACCTCTTATCGATGCACTAAGTAATGATGCTATCGCTAATGAAGCGGCACATGAACTCAAACATACTCTTTTGGTATACGATGCGTTCAATGATATCGTTGAACTCTCATCTACCAATAGCTTCGCAAAAGAGGTTCTTCAATCATGGGCGGATGCTGAGTGGTTTACATCTAAAAAAACATTGGCTGAAAAATTCAGCGTTGTTGTTTTCAAATTCCCGGGTGAAACCAATACAGATGATCTCTCTCCGGCGAGCGCGGCATTTACCCGTTCCGACATCCCGCTTCACGCAACAACCATGTTGAGTGCAAAAATGCCTGAAGGTATTGCTAAAATCGCTGAACTCAAAGAAAAAGGGATGCAAATCGCCTACGTCGGTGACGTAGTCGGAACCGGTTCTAGCCGTAAATCGGCTGCCAACTCGGTTCAATGGCATATGGGTGATGATATCCCCGGTATCCCGAACAAACGTACCGGCGGTGTAGTAATCGGTAGCATTATCGCTCCAATCTTCTTTGCAACCTGTGAAGACTCCGGTGCATTGCCGATCGAAGCCGATGTTAGCCAAATGGAAACAGGCGATGTACTCGATATCGATACAAAAGCGGGAACTATCACTAAAAACGGTTCTGTTATTGCTAATTTCACCCTTCGTCCGAACACGATCGAAGATGAAGTGCGTGCAGGCGGACGTATCCCTCTTATTATCGGTCGCGGTTTGACGGCTAAAGCACGCACGGCGCTCGGAATGACTCCGGCAACCATTTTCGCAACCCCTATCCAACCAGCCGATACCGGCAAAGGGTACACTCTTGCACAAAAAATGGTGGGTAAAGCGTGTGGTATGGAGGGTGTACGTCCTGGTATGTACTGTGAGCCGATCACAAGCACTGTAGGAAGCCAAGATACTACCGGACCTATGACACGTGATGAGATCAAAGAACTCTCTGCTCTCGGTTTCTCGGCAGATTTTGTACTTCAGTCATTTTGTCATACAGCGGCATACCCGAAACCATCAGACGTGAAATTGCACGCAACGCTTCCGGCATTTATCAGTTCACGCAGCGGTGTCGCTCTTCGTCCGGCGGATGGGGTTATCCACTCATGGTTGAACCGTATGGTCCTCCCGGATACCGTTGGAACAGGTGGTGATAGCCATACTCGTTTCCCAATCGGTGTGAGTTTCCCTGCGGGTTCAGGTCTTGTAGCGTTCGCAGGTGTTACGGGGGCGATGCCTCTTGAAATGCCGGAATCGGTATTAGTTCGCTTTAAAGGGGAGATGCAGCCGGGTATCACACTTCGTGACCTCGTTAATGCCATCCCTTACTATGCAATCAAAGCGGGTCTTTTAACGGTTGAGAAAAAAGGGAAAAAGAACATTTTCAACGGACGTGTATTGGAGATCGAAGGTCTTCCGAACATGAAAGTAGAACAAGCGTTCGAACTCTCCGACGCATCGGCTGAGCGTTCAGCGGCGGCGTGTACCGTCCGTCTGAACAAAGAACCGGTAATCGAGTACCTAAAATCCAACGTAACGTTGATCGAAGCGATGGTTGCTGATGGGTATGAAGATGCTCGTACATTGCAACGTCGTGCCGATAAAATGAAAGAGTGGTTGGCCGCTCCAACATTGATGGAGCCGGATGCCGATGCGGAATACGCGGCAATCATCGAAATCGATCTTAACGACGTTAAAGAGCCGATCTTGGCATGTCCAAACGATCCGGATAACGTTAAGTTGCTCAGCGATGTTGCAGGTACTGAAATCAACGAAGTATTCCTTGGCAGCTGTATGACCAACATCGGTCACTATCGTGCGGCAGGTGAAGTAATGCGCGGCGAAGGTAAAATCGCTGTTGAAAAATTCTGGATCGTACCACCGACCCGTATGGATGAGCAGCAACTCATCAACGAGGGGTACTACGACGTTTATAAAGCAATCGCAGCACAAACCGAAGTTCCGGGATGTTCACTCTGTATGGGGAACCAAGCGAGTTCACGCGAAGGTTCAACCGTATTTTCAACATCAACTCGTAACTTCGATAACCGTTTAGGAAAAGGGACTCAAGTTTATCTCGGAAGTGCTGAGCTTGCATCCGTATGTGCTAAACTTGGACGTATCCCAACCGTAGCGGAATACATGAGTATCGTTCCTGAAAAATTGGCAGGAAAAGCGGATCAAGTGTATAAATATCTTAACTTTAACGAAATCTCTTCGTACACACTTCAAGCACGTAACGTTGCGGAAGAAAAATACGGCGTTACCATCAAAGCGGTATAATTTTAGTCCGTTCGCCCTGAGCCTGTCGAAGGGCTCATGGTTCGACAAGCTCACCACGAACGAAGAAAACCTCAATACTACGCTATAATTTCCTATCTATAATACAAAGCGACACAATGTCCTCATTCGACCCCTTAGCGTTACGCGCACCTCTGAAAGAGGCATTAAAACGCCTTGAATTCACCACAATGACCCCGATTCAGTCCACTTCTCTTCCTGTCATTTTAGACAAAAAAGATTGTATTGCTCAAGCAGCAACCGGAAGCGGAAAAACTTTGGCTTTTGGTTTGGGAGTTTTGAACCCGATTAACCCAAAATCATTCGGTATCCAATCCCTTATCCTCTGCCCTACCCGCGAACTTGCCGAACAAGTGGCAAAAGTACTCCGTTCACTCGCTTCTGAAATTGGCAATATCAAGATTCTCACCCTCTGCGGCGGTGTCCCAATGCGTGGACAGCTCCATTCACTCAAACACGGAGCCCATATTATCGTCGGTACTCCGGGGCGTGTTTTAAAACTTCTTCAAATGGATGCCTTTGATACGGCACAAATACAAACCGTAGTTTTGGATGAAGCCGATCAAATGATCGATATGGGATTTATCGAAGATATTACCTCGATCTTGGGTTTTACTCCCCCATCACGCCAAACTCTCCTTTTTTCAGCTACGTTTCCCGATTCGATTCAAACGATCACATCGGAGTTTATGAAAGCTCCGGTTATGCTTCAAACTGCACATACGATCAGTAAACCGAAAATCGAAGAAATAGCCTATCTGTGTAACGACAAACTCCCCGCAATCGCAAAAGTACTCCATCTTCACGGAATTACCAATACGATCATTTTCTGTAATACCAAAGTGGATGCAAATGCTTTGTGTGAGGATCTTAACCGTATAGGAATACATGTTCTAACACTGCACGGTGATATGGAACAGTTTGACCGTAATGAAGCGATCATCCAATTTCGTAACTTAAGTGCCCCTATTCTCGTCGCAACTGATGTCGCGGGACGAGGAATCGACATTGAAGGTCTTGATGCCATCATCAACTACGAAGTTCCTATCCAAAACGAACGCTATACCCATCGTATCGGAAGAACCGGACGTGCCGGGAAAAACGGTATTGCCATCACACTTGTTAACCACCACCAGTATGAGCGCTTCTTGGATTTAAAACGCCCTATCACCCCAATAGAGCTTCCTGATATTCGAGAAAGGTTTTCCATTGAGACGTTGATGCGCACTATTTGTATCGATGCAGGAAAAAAAGAGAAACTACGCGCAGGTGATATCGTCGGCGCACTTATCAATGAATGTGGATTAACACAAGTAGAGATTGGGAAAATTGATCAACTCGATCATCTCAGCTATGTAGCAATTCCTCGTAACAAAGCAGAAAATATTTATCAAAAATTTGTAAATCGTCCCATAAAAGGGAAAACATTCAGGAAATGGCTGTTAGACTAACATAAACTGTTTATATTATTTTATTATACGTACGAGGATTGTAATGGCAAACCAGGAATTAACATTTGGAGACGAAGAATTTATCGTTTCCAAAACCGATCTAAGCGGTAAAATCACCTATGGAAATTCACTCTTTATTAAGATGTCGGAATATTCGGAACTTGAGCTCATTGATAAGCCCCATAACATATTGCGTCATGAAGATATGCCCGCTGTAATTTTCAAATTACTTTGGAACCGTATCAAAGCAGGTCAAGAAATTTTCGCCTATGTCAAAAATAAGACAAAAAATGGAGATTATTATTGGGTATTTGCCCATGTGACCCCCTCTTTTGATTCGAATCGATCCATCAGCAACTATCACTCCGTGCGGCGCAAGCCCTCTCAGAAAGCATTAAATGTGATCAAGCCACTTTATTCTATGCTTCTGCAAAAAGAACGAAATGGTGGAGTAAATGCATCTGAAGCAGCACTCAATGAATTATTAAAAGACAAAGGTATCAGCTATGACGAATTTATCCTCTCTCTCTAAAGTTCAATACGCCAATATTGCGTCAATCATTTTATTTGTCGTTGCGTTAATTATCGAAATATTTTTATATGGCTGGAGTTGGATACGTCTGATCAATATTGCGAACTTTGCGTTGGCTTGGTTCGTTTTTATCAATATACGAAAAACCCAAGAGACTATCAGTGAAGTCGCAACCGTCATCAAAGGGGCAGAAAAAGGAAATCTAGAAAACCGTATTTCTCACATTAAAGATTACGGTGAGCTCAATGATCTATGCTGGAATACCAATAATATGTTGGATCAGACCGAAGTATTTATACGTGAAATCAGAGCCAGCGTGGAAGCATCAAGCCGTGATGAATTTTACCGTCATATTAATCTTCAGGGACTGCAAGGAGAATTTAAAGAGGCCAGTGCATTTGTCAATAAGGCAATTTCTTCCATGCACTCCACCTATTTACATATCCAAAAATCGGTACTTAACAGCACTATCGGACAAATTGGTTCAGGTGTCGGCGGAGGCTTAGAAGTCATCCAAAAAGATCTTCAAAATACCATTATACGACTTGGAAACATCACCAAAATCAGTCAAGCCACCTCAAAAAACTCTTCTGAAACAGTTGAGGAACTCGAAGAAATTATTATGAAACTGAGCCGTCTCATCGAGTTGGTACAAATCTCTGCAGATGCAATCAATTCACTCAATGAAAAAACCTCTGAAATTACCTCCGTTGTCAATTTGATTAAAGATATCGCCGATCAAACGAATCTGCTAGCCCTTAACGCTGCGATCGAAGCAGCACGAGCCGGTGAACATGGTCGAGGATTTGCCGTCGTTGCCGATGAAGTTCGCAAACTGGCTGAGCGTACCCAAAAAGCAACCGGAGAAATCGCCATTGCGGTTCAAACGCTTCAACAAGAGACGACTGAAATACATAGTAATGCTGAAGACATGAATGACATCGCCAGTGAGTCCAGTAGTGCCATCGAATCGTTCCGCTTTACCCTTAATACCTTTAACAAAGATGCTCAAACCACAGCCCGACAAGCAACCGTTATTGAAAACACAACCTTTGTCACATTGGCTAAAATCGATCATATTATGTTTAAGTCCAACGCGTATAAAACTATTGTTCACGGCCAAATAGAACAGTCGTTCAGCGATCATCACAGCTGTCGTCTAGGCAAATGGTATGAAACCGGTTCCGGAAAAGAGAGATTTTCACATCTGGCGAGCTTCAAAGGAATCGAAGCACCGCATGCCATAGTTCATAATATGGTACATAGTAATTTAGTATACGTCGAAAAAGAAGATCAAACTATCTATCATCAAGACAGCATTATTGAAAATTTCAAAGCTATGGAGAGTGCCAGCCTTTTACTCTTTGGTTTGATGGATAATTTAATCCAAGAATCTGAAGAAGAAATTTGCCTAAAACGTTCTTAATTGAACGTTTTACGAGTGAAAATATCCAGCCAATATCTGCTTTCCAATTTCGACACCCGGTTGATCATACGTACTAATTTCCAAAAGTGCTCCGCTAAGTGAGGTGAGTAACTCATAATAGAGAATCAACTCTCCCACAGAACCTTCATCGATTTGTTTCCATGCAATCTCATCCACACTGACACCGCTTTGTAAAACACTTTGCATCGTTGCTTGACATTGAGCATTAATGAGTTCATTAAAACTTTTACCGTTTACAAAATCACTTTTTTCCAAATGCTTGAGAGAGAGTTCAGGAATCATCAAATGATCTTCCGAATGTTCAATATGCATGAAGGTAACCGTTTTATTCAAAGGTCCTTCAATAATCAACTGCAAAAAGGAGTGCTGATCGACTGATCCGATCAAAGAGATAGGCGTTAATCCTACCCGCTCACCCCTCGTATTACGCTTACCCAATGATTCACCCCAGAGTTGAACCACCCATTTACCAAACTCTTCAAACGTATCGGAATAGGCAAATAATACATTCATGGGGTATTGATCACTGTGGGTCACATAGAAAGCCGCTTTTTGGAGCATATGATCTTCTTCACGATTCCAGAACTGCTCTAAAAAACTTTCTGCTCCTTTGAGTATAGCTCCCGTATCAAAACCGGCCAAGGTGAGAGGAACCATCCCGACAGCACTGAGAACCGAAAACCGTCCACCGACGTTTGCGGGAATCACAAAACGTCGAAGTTTATTTTCATCCGCAAAATGTGAAAGAATAGAGTCCCCATCACTGACAATGTAAATCTGATCAGAGTTTTCCAAAGGCAATTCAAAACTCACGATGAGCCGCTTGAAGATAGAGAGGGTTTCGACCGTTCCGCCCGATTTTGAAATGACAATAAAAAGAGTGCGGAACTTATCAATTTGCTTCATCTCCTGCATAATACTGATAGGATCAGAATTTTCAAGATAAATCAATTTTTTAGCATTTGGAGTACTGGGACGTAAAAGTCGTTCAATCGCTTTTATCCCCAAAGATGATCCCCCGATCCCAATTATGGCAATCGTATTAAAGCGACGATCGGTATCATGATAGATCGTTTTTAGCTCTTCAACAATCAATTGCGAAGAACGAGGAAGATGATAGTACCCAATCTCTCCGGAATCTGCTTCGTGACGAACCGCTTCAAACCCTTTTTCAAGAGTTTGAGGGTCAAGCCCGCTGCATTCGAAATAGTTTGAGTACTTAAGCATTAATGTGTACCGATAAGAACGGTCATGTCAACAAGACGACTACTGTATCCCCACTCATTATCATACCAAGCCAATACTTTCACGGTATGTCCATCCACAACACTGGTCATATCCGGTACATAAGTGGAACTGTAGGTTGAACCAACAAAATCACAGGATACACGCTTATCATTATCCACTTCAATCAGACCGTTAAAAGCACCTTCTGCTGCCGTAGTAAATGCTGCATGAATATCCTCTTTAGTCACCTCTTTTTTGAGGTTAACAGTCAAATCGACAACCGATACATCCGGTGTCGGTACTCGCATCGCATAACCATTGAGTTTGCCGAGCAATTGAGGCATAACTTTGCCGATCGCTTTTGCCGCACCGGTAGAGGTAGGAATCATATTGAGCGCCGCAGCACGCGCGCGACGAGGATCTTTAGAGTGTTTAACATCCAAAATATTTTGATCGTTTGTATAAGAATGAATCGTTGTCATAAGCCCATTTTCGATACCGAATGCATCATCCAAAACTTTACAAATCGGCCCTAAACAGTTGGTCGTACAGCTGGCATTAGAGATAATCGCTTCTCCTTTGTACGCATCTGAGTTAACTCCGTAAACGTATGTCGGAGAATCGTCTTTCGCAGGTGCTGACATAATGACTTTTTTGATCCCGTTTTTCAAGTGTTTTTGACAGCTCTCCTGATCCAAAAAGACACCCGTACACTCAATAACCACTTCAGCTCCCGTACTGCCGAAATCAACTTTGTCGATATCGCGTTCACGGAACATACGAACGTTTTTACCTGCGATTGCTATGGTGTTTTCATCGATTACTTTTGCATCGATACCGCGATGTACACTGTCAAATTTCAAAAGATATTCAAGCATTTCAGGCTTTGCCGTCGTATTCAATGCTACTAATTCAATGTCACTGCGTTCAGCAATAATCTTAGCGACGATAATTCCAATTCTTCCTGTGCCGTTGATTGCCACTTTGAGTGCCATAGAGACTCCTGAAAATAATAAAATAATATGATTGATTTTAACGAAAAAACTTTAAAAAGATGGTTATAAAGAGGAAATCTAAGCCCTTTTTAGGAGGCTTAGACAAAATTAATAGCTGTAGGTGACGGTAACCGGAATCTGTTTCAATGCGCTGTTGCTCTCAACACTGATTTCTCTTCCCTTAAATTTGGCGTAATTGATATAGCCATCCACTACTTGACGGGTTTTTACAGTTGTAATATTCTCACATTTGCGAACGGTTTGATACGTTGTTGAAGAAGGGGTATTGTACTTGCTCCCTACGTTTTGACCGGCTAGCGTTCCGAGCACCGCTCCACCGACGGTTGCCGCCGTTTTACCTTTTCCGCCGCCGACTTGATGTCCTAGAACACCGCCTAAAGCACCTCCGACAACAGCACCGATAACATCATTGTTCGTTCCACCCGAACTGACTTGCTCTTGTACGTCGTAGCACTTTTGGCTCGGAACCTCTTCTTGAATCGTTGAATAGCTAGGAGTTGATCGTATCACGTTAACGTATTCAACCGTCGAAAAATTCTCCGCCATTACCGCTGAAGTAGAAAAAAGCACCGATAAAGCAACAGGTAAAATGATCTTTGACATTTTAATATCCTTTGTTAATTTTCAGTATTGTAAATAGTATTTGTTAATCAATTGTGAATTGCTTAATTATTTTCCGTACAAAAGAGCGTTTATTTTTTCGTAAATATCTAATATCTCACTTTTTTTCTCAAAAAAACTGTTTTTATTGGCGATCAGATGGGTGGTTGATTCCATAATTGTTTCAACCACTTCCAAGCCATTTTGTTTCATCGTACTACCCGTTTCGACGACATCGACGATCATATCGGCTAACCCGACAAGAGGTGCAAGCTCAATAGAACCGTAGAGTTTGATAATATCGGCGGCTACCGCACGTTCGGCAAAATAGCGCTTGGTAATGTTCACCATTTTGGTCGCGACTTTTATTTCGCTTTTGGTAAAGTCCGGTTTTTCCCCCGCACGCATCCCGATCGCAACACGGCATTTTCCTTTTTGCAAGTCCAAAAGGCGGATCACATCCAACCCCTGCTCTTCAAGAGTATCGAGACCTACGACACCGATATCGGCTGCTTGGTGATAGACATAGGTTGCAACATCCTGATTACGTACCAACAAAAATTTAAAATTTTCGGTCTGAAGGATCAATTTGCGATCATCAAATTTAAAACTGCTTCCGAAAATCGTTTCAAATATTTCCAACGTATCTTCGGCAATTCGCCCTTTTGGGAGTGCGACACTTAGCATTTAACACCTTTTTCTATCAACTTATTCATCCCCTGGAAGATCAGATCTTCCCTCACAACTGCCTCGGGTAAAAAACGAGACAACAGATGTGCGTCTCCTCCTGTCAAGAAAATGGGTTTTCCAAGACGCTCAATCTTTTCAATCAAAGGAGCCAAAAAACCGACCGTGAGTGCATCAGGAGTATTTTTCGCCATTATAGTCAAATCAACCTCAAAGTTAAATGACACGTTTAATGCAGGAGAGAGTCTTGAATACGCTTCCTGAGCTGCACGAAGCCCTAACGCAATAAATCCGCCCTGATAGAGACCATCTTGCATCAAATCAACCGTTATGGCACTCCCCGCATCGACGATAACCCCCTCATCAACCGCTTCACACACCATTATCCGATCAATTCCCATTGTGGAATAGTATTTATCCCAGTCGATAAATGCTCGCAGATCATGCCAATTCATGAGATCACAAATACGTTCATTCAGAGAAGCATTAACACTGACATAATAGACATCATCTTGAAGTGTCACGGGATTAAAATCAGCTACACTAAGCTTGGTACGTTTACCATCCATGAACAAATCAACCGAGGTATTGCCGATGTCGCATAATATCATGCTGATATTATAGCTTAATACCTTATGCGCAATAGAAAAGTCCGAAAATAGGCACTTTAAAAGCATTAAAATCAATACAAAGTCGGTTGCTGACAAACCGAAAACATACCAATTTGGCAACGGTTGCCATGAAGATTGCCACAAACTTTCTTTTTTAAATTCAGCTGTTTTTATTATAAATTCACACAACCTAAGCCGAGTGATTTTTACTCCAGTGTTTACTGGCTTTCATGGGATATTGTGACAGAAATGCTATGCACATAAGCACAATTCCGTTAAATTACTTATCTACAATCCTCCTGTCAACAATAGTATCATTATTTATTAAACTATATTTTTATTCCAACCCAATCGTGTTTTCAATATCAGAAGGATAAAAATCTTCTTTTTTAAGACCTGTTTTTGAAAAATTCGCACCATTACAACTTGCATATTTGAAGTTTGGATTATGAATTTTTGCTTCACGAAAAGAAGCTTCATAGATTGTTGTATTGCTAAAATTTGCATCAATTATTGTTGCATTATTAAAAATTGATCTTCTCATACTAATTCCTCCAAAATTAGTCTGAATTATTTTTGCATAACTAAAATCAACATTATCACAAGTAGATCCAGTAAAAACAGTCCCTGTTAAATCTACCTTTGATAAATTCATATTTGAAAAGTTTGTATTTTCAAAAATTTGAAAACTTAAGTCTAACAGGGGCAAATCATGGGTTTGCAACATTCGTAAATAGTATATAAATAACTTATCACAATTACTTTCTATTAAATTTTTTTCTTTGTTAAGTGCCTGCAATAAATTCCAATATCCGAAAAAAGTAAATAATGAGCTGTCAATTGATGAGAATTCTGACTCATACGGAATAAAATCATAAGATAGTAATTCATACATATTTTCTTTTAAAAGTATAAATATTGCAGTTTTATCACAACTTTGATCTGGAATGACCCCCAAAAACTAGACACTTTTTAATTCGTTAATTTCGTCGATAATAATCGGCATGGAATACGATTAGGAGAGATAAATGGCAA
>Ga0156221_1034_pt1 | contig 52250 bp, 60 predicted proteins | sample RifCSPlowO2_12_FD_107869 | JGI IMG/M metagenome (GOLD analysis project Ga0156221, IMG submission 107869) | Sulfuricurvum sp. RIFCSPLOWO2_12_FULL_43_24
TAAACCGAACAAAAAATATTATGACCCTCGTAAATGGCTTCGCGACGGGCAAAAAACATTGGTTAATCGTGTGAAAGCAGCGTTTGAAGATTTGAACGCAATAGACAGAAATTAATTCGGTTCCCATCTCGTCATCCCGTACTTGATACGGGATCCATCTTTTGTATTTAATCAGTGCAACCTAAAAAGTGAAGATTGAATACCTGACCCCCATTTACTCCTTTTTTTTACTCACTCTATTTCATCGCACACATTCCATATTCCACATCTACCACATACTCCTCCATCCCCCAGTCGTTATGGGTGACGATTTTGATCTCCTCATCTCCTTTTGATGCTTTGTGGATAAAAAGCGGCGGTGGCCAACCATTGCCTGAATATTCTGTGTAGATTTTCTCTACCTCATAACCTCTTTCTGTAAAGCTATCGACTAGCTTTTGGCAATCTTCATCATCGGTAAATTCATATCTTTTTGAGTGGTCAAATTTTTTATTGATAAAAAGGGTATTAAGATGGCTGACCAACTCATCGCCATAAGCAAAAAATCTCTCCTTATCCTCTTTATCCATCAAATTAAAATGTTCTCTAGTCAAAATCGTAAATCCACCACTCCAAAATCCTACACCACTAATAAAAAAACACTCCTCATTTTCTCTAAACGCTATGGGTTCATCTTTTTTTGCATGATAGACTTCTACCCAATTTGGGCTATGTAGCCTTGAAATCTCCCCATTTTCCCTTATTGTGTCAGTCTCTTTAGTCGTATAAATATATTTATCATCAAAACTTGAGCTTAGGACTAGATTTTCCTTATCAAGTGATTTGGAGATAAAGACTCCACTTAACTCATTAGAAGTGATACTTAAACCAACTCGCACTCCATCGCTATCAGGCTCAAAGCTTAATCTATAATTTTTGAGTTTGCCATCTTTAGTATGGGCTGATATGGTGATCTCTTGACACTGTGCATCTGGCTCGTAGTGATAGAGTAGATTATAACTTGTATCGTGGATATAGGCTATCTCATCTAGTAGTGCATGAGGCTCTTTTGTGTAGATAGTTTCAGTGCTATCATAAATCAAATCCTGTGCATCAAATATCGTTTGCGGAAGTTCCACATCTGCAAATCTAAAAGAACACTCCCTAATCGTCAAATCCGAGTTTGGATATGAACAAGTTGTGAGTGTGAGATATTGGGTAGTGCCATTTTTGAGATATTTTATCTCTGTATAACCAGCTAGAGTCGATATAATTAGCACTTTTGATGTTGTGAGGCGATTTAGTAATTCGCTATAAAGCCCTTTGCTTATTAGTTTATCCATGGCTTTTTAAAGCTCCATTATCGTTTTTTTCAGGCATTTTGAAATCAGGTAAAGCATTTAAATCTCTAATAATTTGTTCCCGCTCTCCTGAGAAGGAGCACTTCTTCTGTCACTCTATCCGTACGAGTACTTGTATGCGTTCCCACTCGGAGAGTGGGAACGAGGGATAATTATTTTGTATTTTTTAACATGATATAAGGATTATAGCAAGATGAGGTTTGATTTACAAATCTTTTGTTATCTGCCGTGATTAGTATTTTAGCAGTGGGTAAAAGGTGAATAGGAAGATGGATTCCGTGTCAAGCACGGAATGACGGGAAAATAGAAATATGAAGATTATTTTGTGTAGGTGATTTTCGCTTTTTCGCGAAGTGAAGACATTTTTTTCTCCATCGTCGCTTTAAACTTATCCATTTTCAAACGCTGCTCAATGAAGTTTTTCACATCATCAAACCCGAGTTTTTTCGCCGCTTTTTTATCTTCGACATAAATAACATGATAGCCAAACTGACTTTGTACCGGAGTAGAAGAGATTGTCCCCTCTTTCATCGCGAAAGCTGCATCGTTAAATGACGGTACCATTTGCCCGCGTGGGAAGTAACCGAGGTCACCCCCTTTTGCCGCACTCGGTCCGGTTGATTTGGATTTTGCTTGAGTGATGAACTCAGTTTTGAGTTTCTCCCCACTGAGGGCTTTCATACTTTTGATAATCGATTGTGCTTCCGCTTCGCTTTTCACCAAAATATGACGAGCACGGATTTTTTCTTTGTCCACAAATTCTTCCGGGTTTGCATCAAAATAGGCTTTTACCTCTTTGGCATCCACTTTAATTGCTTCAAACTGCTGTTGTTCCCATACTTTTGCTGCGAGCTGAATTTTTAGACGATCAACCAGTTTTTCCAATTCTTGTTTGTACTCTTTCGAATCCAATACTCCGGTTCGTTTTGCATCATCGTAGACAAGTTCTTGTGCAATCATTCCTTCGATAATTCGTTGGCGCAATTCATTTTGTTTATCGGCAGGCAAAGAATCAAAACGACCCTGAGTCCCCTCCATCAATACTTTATTCACTTCTTCAGAGGTAATTTCATCTCCGTTAACGGTTGCTAAAACAGCGGCTGATACACTCGTCGCGCTCAACAATAAACCCAAAATCCAAGCGGCATAATATCGCTTCATTGCTATCCTTGTGTTTTCCCTATTTTTCAAAGGGATTTGATTTCGGCATTATAATACATTTGCAAGTATAGTACGCAAAAAATAATCAATATTAAACGATGTTGCTTTGTCGTTTTTGTTGAGCAATTTTTAAATAACGGTCTATGGTCTGTAAAAGAAAATGTTTATCGATCGGTTTGGCTAAGTGGGCATCCAATCCTGCCGCAACAATCCGTTCACGATCACCGAACAATGCATGGGCGGTTAAGGCGATAACCGGCACAAACCCTCGGGAATCTCGTTTATCAATCTCTTTGATAAGACGGTTTGCCATCAACCCGTCCATAACCGGCATATCGATATCCATCAATACCAGATCAAAATGTTCTTTGAGATAACTATCAACCGCTTTCTGTCCATTATCTACCGCAACCACACGGAAATGTTCTTGAAGCAAAATAGTTTCAAGCAATTTAAGGTTGATAAGATTATCCTCTGCCACTAAGATTTTAATATTTTCGGCTTTCGGGACACTTTGCGCCTCAGGCGAGCGGGAAATATACTCTTTTGGCATCCGGTTCCAGATAACGGCTAACGTTTTATGCAACGAACTCGGAAGTATCGGTAAGGTGACGATGGAAGAGACCGAATCGATTAATGTATCCGCATGCTCTCCGTAATCAAGTTTCATGATCGGCACAACCCCTAACGTCGGATAGGTTGCATTGATCGCATCGATTTGCGATTTCGAAATATGCGAAACATCCATAAAGAGGACATCACTCTCATTCAAGGTTGTGGTAATAAGATCGTGGATCACTTTGGTCCGAACATCGAACAATTCAAGATATTTCAGTAACAATGCACCTTGCGTAGAGACTTGGAGGCCTTCAGTATAGATACACGCACGTGTTCCTGTCACAAAATCGAATGTCCCCTCTTCGTTGAGCTGATGGGTTACCCGAAATGAGAATCGTGAACCCTTGCCGCTTTGCGATGCGAGCATCAAATGCGAATCCATCATATCCACGTATTTATGACTCAAGCTCAAACCGATCCCAAGTCCGTCTTTACCGCGACGCTGATTATCCCAAGCCGAAGCAAACGGGCGAAGAAGCGTTTTCATTTTCTCTTGTTCAATACCGCACCCCGTATCACTTACCGCGTATTCAACTTCAACGAAATTCCCTTCCTCTTTAACAATGAGGATTTCAACAAGGACACGTCCCCCATCAGCGGTAAATTTAATACCGTTTTGGATGAGATTACGCATAATGGAGAGGATCTTATCCTGATCCCCGATCATTGTTTTTGGCAAATGGGGATCAATCAAGAACATCAATCCGATCTCTTTGGATAAGGCAAGATCGCAAAATTGTTGTGAAAAGCTCTCGTACACTTCAAGAGGGTTGAATAATGCCAGATTGGTATGAACGCTTCCACTCTCTACTTGCATCATCTCCAAAAGATTTTCAATATTGCGCATCATCGATTGAGCACTTCGGCTTGTCATGTCCACATACTCTTGCTGCCATGAGCTTAAGGGAGAGTTTTTCAAAAGATCGCTAAAGCCGATAATAGCATTCATCGGGGTACGAAATTCATGTGAGATATTGGTCAAAAATTTCTTTTTGAACTGTTCAAAATAACGCTCAGCCGCACGAGCCCGTTCAATAATCGATATATCTCGAAAAACCACTCCGACAATCGAAATATTTTCCAGTAAAAGCACCTCTGATTTTACCGAAACATCATAACTGATGTCACCGACACCAATTTTTCCTCGATAATCTCCCGATTTTGAGAGAAGATAGGAGAGGTCCACCCCCTGAGGATCAAACCATGTTGATATAGGGGCAATATCTTCCAATGCTTTGACATTAAGCAGTTCTATCAATAACTCATTGGAACCGAGCAGACTCCCAGAGAGATCGGTATAAACCATCGGATCAGAATGTAAATGGGAACATGACGTGAGCAACCCTATCAGATGGGCATTTTCTTGTTCAAAACCTTGGATATAGACCATAGTATCTGCTCCTTATACTTTAACGTGCAAATATTTGTGAAGAACATATTCGAGTTTTTCTCGGGTAAGAGGTTTAGAAAGATAATCATCCAATCCTCGTCCTAAAATATACTCTCGATCCCCTTCCATCGCCAATGCCGTCAACGCAATAATCGGCATACGTCCAACCCGTGCAGGGCCCTCTTCGGCTTTAATCTCTTGGGTTGCCAAGATACCGTCTTTAATCGGCATATCAATATCCATAAAGACAATATCGAATGTATGCTCGCGACATGTTTCAACCGCTTCATCTCCATTGGAAACGGCAATAACGTTAATACCGTACTCTTTGAGCAACAATTTTATCAAACGTTGATTAATCAGATTGTCTTCAACAACCAAAGCACTAACCCCTCGTTGAATCTGCGGAGCCATTACCGGTGCTTCTTTCGTAATACCAAAAACGTTAATCAAATGATCCAACAAAGAGGTAGGCAGAAGCGGTTTGGAGAGCGGGATATCGATAACATGGAGCATTTTTGCCTGAAACCGTTCATGCTCATCTAAAAGAAGAACGGTTTTACACTCCCGCTTCATTCTTGATAGACTCATTGTCCAATCACTTTTTTCCTGAGACGCAATCAAATAGACAACTTCCGCATTTTCAAAAATCGTTTCATCGATCATTTGCGTTTTCGTAACACTTACGCCGAAACTGCGTAAATAGTTCGTGAGATGGTTGGCGTCATCAAGCCGCTTTTCATCGATCAATGCAACCTTAACACTGTGGGCATTGATCATCTGCATTGCATGATCGGATGAGCCTTCCAACGTCAGAGCAAAGCTAAACGAAGAACCTTTCCCCTCATCACTGGTAATTTTAAGTTCTCCCCCCATCAAGGATATCAATCCATGGGAAAGACTTAACCCAACCCCTAAACGGTTGTCGGCATGATCCCCCGATACAAAGGGGCGAGTAATATTGTTCATCTCTGCTTTACTGATCCCCTTACCGGTGTCTTTGACACTAAATCCGATATTACAGGTCCCTGTCGTATTACGTTTGAGCAATTTTACCTCAACCGTAATACGTCCGCCGATTTGGGTGAATTTCAATGCATTATTAAAGAGATTATTGATAACTTGTTTGATTTTACGGATGTCACCGGTAACGTAGGTAGGTAGTTTAGGATCAATAAAACATAAAATTCCGACCCCTTTGTCGCCTCCCATTGAAACGGCTCCGCGAGCGAGTTCTTCCATCTCAGCCACAATGTTAAATTCAGATTTACTCACATTTAATCGGCCGTTTTGCATTTGGGCCAAATCGAGAAGATTTTCGATATTGGACATCAGATTACGCGCCGATCCTTGAACCGAATGGATGTATTCGAGCTGAGTATCGCTAGGAGACGTTTTTGAAAGGAGTTCGACAAAACCTAAAATACCGTTCATCGGGGTCCGAAATTCATGTCCGATATTGGCGAGAAATTTACTTTTAAGCTGTTCAACCTTAACCACTTCGGCTTTTAGGTCTACAAGATTGCTTTGATCTTCCAACCGAAGCAGATAGAGATCGGTTCCCCCCTCTTGTATCAAAGTCGAGGTTGCCGACATCGCATGCATTTTTCCTGCCGTATCGACAATCCCCAACCCGTATCCTTTCGGGAAATGGGTACGCAGATAATCCAACCAGCTTTTATCGTATTCGGTAAAAACTTCTTCATCTTCATGGTCGAAAAGCTCGCGGATACTCTCATGATTATGCCGCAATTCCTCGATATTATGAACCGGTACTAAATCAAAAAAAGCTTTATTTGCTCCGATCCACCCGCTCTCTTTCGTAAAAAAAAGCAATGGATCCGTATCCGTATCCAGTACTTTGTAAAAAAGCTCTTTGTTAATATTTTGCTCTGCGTCTTGGGCAAAGCGGTTCTCATCTTTACTAAAAAGTTTTTGAATCATACTGAACAATCCCAAAATCATCTCCTGCATTAATTTTGATTGAAATCGTTTATTGTAACACAAAAACTTCACACTCCTGTTTTTTTTTCACCTCATGTTACAATACGCTCAAAAAACGGACTGAACGGGATGAAGAAAGCGACCAAAAAAGAGATTGAAGCGATTAAAGAGGCTTTTTTAGAACGTTATTCTGATGCCGTCACGGAACTCAGTTACTCCAATGTGTATGAATTGGTCATTGCGGTTGCCCTCTCCGCTCAATGCACCGATAAACGGGTTAATCTCATTACTCCCGCTTTATTTGAAACCTACCCGACACCTGAGGCACTTGCTAATGCCGATGTTGAGAATGTAAAACGTATCATTCAAAGCTGCTCATTTTTTAACAACAAGGCAATCAATCTCATCGCAATGGCCAAAAGAGTCGTCGACGTGTACGGAGGGAAAATTCCACTGGATGAAAAAGAGCTGGTAACTCTCGCCGGTGTGGGACAAAAAACGGCGCACGTTGTCCTCATCGAGTATACACAAGCCAACCTTATGGCAGTCGATACCCATGTTTTTCGTGTCAGCCACCGGTTGGGATTAAGCGATGATCTAAGTGCCATCGCTACCGAAGAGACCTTGGTAAAAAAGTTTAAAACCAATCTCCATCAACTTCATCAAGGGCTGGTACTCTTTGGCCGTTACATCTGTACCGCCAAAAACCCCAAATGTGAAAGTGAGTGTTTTTTGTCAGAGTTTTGCAAAAGCAAGGATGGATTTAAACCCCGATGAGATACAATAACCCCATGAAAAAACACTATGTATTGCTTTTATTGCCGATGATGTTCGCAGGATGTTTTAATGATCGCGGTATCAGTCTGCGCTATTACAACGACTGCGAAGAGTATTATGATGCCCAAGGGTACTATCATAAACAATGCGATAAAAATCTCGTCGATTATAAAGAGGTCCAAGAGGCACTTCAACCGGCGCAAAAGCCAACCGGCGGTAGCGTAAGATAGAAGTTATTTAATCGCGATAAACGTTGCGAAATTTGCCCATCTGAAAAGAACTTCACAGGTTTTAAAACCGTTATTCTTCGCCATCTGAATATTTTCATTCATCGTATAAGGGATGAGAACGTTTTCGAGCGCTTCACGCTTTTGTACAATCTCATACTCACTGTATCCTTGCACTTTTTTAAAATCATAATAGCAATCGATCAGCTCTTTGTTTAATTTCGGATCTTCACTCACTACTTTTTCACTGAAAATAAAAACACCGCCCTCGTTCAATGTATCACTGATGGTACGCACCAATGAGTCTCGAACCATCGGCCGGATAAACTGCAATGTGTAATTGCTGATGATAACTTGGGCTTTTTCATAAGGAAATTGGAGAATATCGCCCTCATAAAGTTCGACTGACGAACCGTATACTTCGATTTTTTTACGGGCATGGGTAATCATCGCAGCAGAATTATCAATTCCGACAAGGCGAATATCTTCCCTTTTCCCGATAGAGCGTTCAATCTCCAGTAACAAGGATGCAGTGGAACACCCCAAATCATAGACAATCCCCCCTGAAGCAAGAGCATTCATGGCAAAATGACGGGTTAGTGCCTGTGACTCTTTATAAAAAGGGACAGATCGAAGAAGCATATCATCAAATACGGCTGCCACTTCAGCATCAAATTCAAACTGTTTTGAGATGGGTTTGGTAAATACGGTATCGGTTTTCATAAAGGGTATTGTAGCGTAAAGGGGGAGTGTTTTGAGGGGCAACTGGTGTGACGAAACAAACGCTTAGGCCCCTCATACGATAAAAAGCAATTTTTAGTCCATTATTTTCGTATGAACCTAAAAACTAAAACAAGGTAGAGATTCTACTCTCCTCACTTTTTTTGCTTTTGATCGGGTGCGACTTCGTCTCTCCGAAAAAAGTAATCTCATTTTCACGTAAAATTCGGATAATATTGGTTGTCCCCGGCGTTCCTATCGGATATCCTGCCGTAAAAATATAGGTTTGGCTTTTATCGATGATACTCCGGTTCAAACCGCTTTGAATAATATCGCTCAACATCTCTTCAATACGCCCTTTTTTGATGAGATACGCAGGCACGACACCCCATACAATCGTCAGTAAACGGGCAACTCTCTCTTCATGTGTTGCAGCATAAATCGTCATTCGAGGGCGGTAGCGGGAGAGTTTTTTCGCCGATGAACCCGATGTTGTCATCGCGATGATCCCCTCTGCGCTCAGCGAATCACCCAAGCGCACCGCCGATTCATTGACCACATCCATCGAATCATCATACCCAAAGTCAAATTTTCCGAACGGATAAATCTCCTCAATCGCTTGAATCGTATTGACCATCGTTTCGACGACCAAAACCGGATTATGTCCGATTGCACTCTCCTCAGAGAGCATCACGGCATCCGTTCCATCGAGCACCGCATTGGCGACATCACTGATCTCTGCCCGCGTCGCTATATCTTTTTCGGTCATCGATAACAACATCTGTGTTGCGGTAATAACCGGTTTAGAGTGTTCATTCGCTTTATCGATCAGCATTTTTTGAATGGTAGGGACACGGTAATAGGGAACCTCAATCCCCAAATCTCCCCGCGCGACCATTATTCCATCCGCCTGACGCAAAATTTCATCGATATTTTCAACCGCATCGAATTTTTCGATTTTTGCAAAAAGCTGAACCTCTCCGCCGCAAGAGCGGACAACTTCACGCGCCTTGATCATATCTTCGGCATTTTGAACAAACGAAATGGCCATAAAATCGACGTTATTAGCCACCCCCCATGCTATATCCGCTTTGTCTTTTTCAGTCAAAATTTCGATACCGAGTCGTGTATTGGGAAAATTAAGCCCTTTGTTGGAAGAAAGTTTCCCTTTGTTTTCGATTTTAGTCTGAACGCATTCGCCGTTTATCCCGACGATACGGGCACGAATGTTCCCATCGTGCAAATATACGGCATCATCCACATTGAGCATACGGAGAATATCGCTCTTGTTAATGGAAAGGCGGTAATGATGTGCTCCAACTTTCATCCCCGTACAAGGTTCATACTGAAAATCGAGCCGATCGCCGCTCTCAAAATAAAAATCTTCATTGAGCATACCGACACGGATCTTCGGCCCGCTGATATCTTGCAGCACCCCGACAAGCAAACCGGTTTCACGCATTGCGGTGCGAATATTGCTGAGTACTTTTGAATGATATTCATGGGTTCCATGCGAAAAATTGAGACGAAAAACGTTCACACCCGCTTTAATTAAAGCGGTGAGAGTTTCAACACTATCCGAAGCCGGTCCGACTGTTGCTAAAATTTTGGTCCGTTTTTGCATGAAAATCGCCTCATTTTATTTTCGGCAATCTTAACACATTTTCAAACCATTCTAACAACTCAAAGGGTGATGTTTTGAGCAATCTTTAGGAAATTTAGACTACAATGAGATTATCTAAGCACGATGGATTAACTATGAATAAAAGAGCGATCGATACCGATATTGTCCTTATCGATATTATTGATTTCTCTCGCCTCTCGATGGATGAGCAGCTCGAAATCATCTCCTATCTCTCTCTTACCTATAAAAAGATGATTGAAAAAATGGTCAAAATCTCCGGTATCCCTATGGAGAAGATGCTGCAAGGGATCATCCCCACCGGAGACGGTTTTTACTGCATTCTACACCCGAGGCTCAAAGGATTCGGTCCGATTTTAGGACTCTCTTTTATCCATTTTTCCGATTTTATCGCGAAAGAGTACCCGTATTTCAAAGGGATTCGTGTGGCGGTTCACACCGGTAAAGTACACCGTTTTGAAGACATTTTAGGGCATGAAAATTTTGTGGGGGATGGGTTGAATGAGTGTTCCCGCTACATTGAAATTAAAAATCTGATCATCAGTACCGTCATCATCTCCGATCGCGCTTATGAAATATTGCAAGAGTTTTTGCATCTTCATAATGATTTTCGCAAACTTTTGGAAACATGCGAATTTCGCCACAGTTCGCTCCATACCTTTCAAGACAAACACAATATTACCCGCAACGGCTATCTGATTTGGATGCGTAAAGGGGCAATCATACCGCCGCCTCAAATCAACTTGGCTCCTCCTGCGAAAAAACGGTAATCCTCTGCAATGATTTTTTTGGTAAGATAATACAATCAATAAAGGACTAATCTCCCGCATCGCGAACGATGCGGGTAGCTTTAGGGGGTTGTAGGGAGATTTGTCCCTGCCACTTTATGGGCTATGCCCAGAAAGTGCTTAACATCAAAAAAGGAATATGTGTGCGTTTTACGATTGATGAATATGCCAAGACATTCAAAATGTCCAAAGAGATGATCCAAAATAAACTCCGAACCAAACGGCTCAACTATATCATTGAGGGAGGAGTGACCTACATCATCGTCCCCCGAAGTTCACTGGATGAGGAGAAGCGTCAAGAAATCGCCCAAAGTACAAAGCCATCACCGGCACCGGCTCCCCAAAAAACAACGGTGGGGATGATTATCGCCCTCTATCAAAAAGAGAATCAACAGCTCAAACTCAAAATTAAAGAGCTTGAAGCCAAAGTTGATCGCTTAGTGAATGATAAAGAGCAAATGCTGATCGCTGAGCGCGAACGGATTGAAGAGATCTATACGGCAAAAGATGAACAACTGAAAAACCTTTTGGAAGTGATCAACACCAAACTGCTCCTTTCCCACAGCAATGCCGTCCATGATGTTGATATCAGTACCCCCTCACCTGCATCCCCGACACTTCCTAACGGGCTAATCGAACTCAAACGCTACCTCAAATTTATCGGTATGGGCTCGGAAGAGCGCAAAGCAGTCAAACGCCGATTTGAACTTGCTTTCGGCTCAGACATACGCATTATTCAAAAAGAGGGAGAATTTTACGTCGATCTCTCCAAATACGATTACACCGATTTCCTTTAATCCTGATGTTATACGCTTTCTGGGCATAGCCCATAAAGTGGCAGGGACAAATCTCCCTAAAACCCCCTAAAGCCACCCACATCTTCCGGATGTGGGAGAATTCAATACCTTCCATGCACTTTTTCTCCCGATCAACCTTTTTTTAAATACTAGCTCATTCTCGTATCCCATTTGTTCACATCCATTTTTCATGATTTTCGATCGATATTTTATACGGTTTTTCGTATATATAATACATTTTTATAGATTTTAAAACTGGAATACTAAATGCTATGTAAGCTTATATGTTACTTATATACATATTAACTAATCTTTAGTAATTTTTAACGAATACTATATACGGTTTAATGTTTATTTTAAGAAAAGAATACTACAATGGAGTGATGGAAATGAGCGACCTCTTTAATCTTCTGCACAATGCCATTGAGGCGCAACACAACGGTAAGAAGATTTCCCAAAAAGAGATGGCTTCAACGCTCGGTATTTCCATGCGGACCTATCAGGACTGGAGATTGGGTAATGCCAAACCCCAAGCGGCCAAAGCCGTCTTGAACATGCTGGGAATGCTCGAGGATGATGAGATCATCCGAGTAGTTCGAAAAATAAATAAGTTAGGGGATAAATCATGAGCAGTTTGAGTGAACAAGAACGTATCGGGTTGGAAGATGTCTTTTTATCCATCTCTTCTTCCCAAAATATTATGCAAAGATGGTCCATTTGGGGCAAAAATCTCTCGATCCAATTCGATGCAAAAAAGCTTGCTTCCCCTCTGCTCTTTACCCAGAATCCGAAAACTTGGATAAAAAACGGCCTAAAAAACCACAAAATCACTAAACTATTCAACAAAATACAAAAAAGAAGAAAAATTTAAGCTAAGAGATATTAAAGTATTCGCGGCTAAAACACTTATCCCACACATACCTCGTGTGTATGGGAGGTTTGAGTGTTATTCGCATATCTAAATCAAGGGCAATAAATGAATAAAGCGCAATTCGTAGAGTTGGTTCAAAAAAGCGGTGGTTACAAAACAAAAGTTGAAGCTGAAACAGCTATTAAAGCTTTCACAGAAGCGGTAACTGCAGCTCTTGTTGCGAAAGACGAAGTTTCATTGGTAGGATTCGGAAGTTTCGCATCTTCTCTTCAAAAAGGGAAAAGCGGTAAAGTTCCAGGAACTAGCAAAACGTACAGCACTGCTGATAAAATGGTTCCTAAATTCAAACCAGGCAAAAGTCTTAAAGACAGCGTAGCAGCAGGAAAATAATTCCCTCTCTCGTTTTCGAGGGATTTTTCCCTCACACTTCTCTTCCCCCTCCTCTATCTCATTTACATTGTATCATTGAAAATTCGTTATAATCGTTAGGATAAAAAAACTCTAATAACGATCTTCAGATTATACGAAAAGGTATCCTAAGTGTTCTTCTCTTTTTTAACACGCATTTTTTCGTCAAAACCTAAAGAGCCTATTCTCAATGATCCTGAAGATAATATTCCCCTAAAAATTTTTGTTATTAAAGAAGGGGGGAAATTCTTTCATGACTTTCAACTTTTTCATCAAAACAGCATCACCTCAATCGATACTCTTATTTTTCTCCCCCATTATGGTATCTTTTTTGGCAAAACACTTGAATGGAAGGCCTCTGAACTTGAAAATGCAACCGTAGAGCGCTCTTCAAAGCAGAGCAAACGCACTACCGCAACAAATTTAGAAGGGGTAGAGGCGAAAATACGCTCAAAGCTCGAAGATGTCCTCTCGTTTAATTTTACCCCGGTAGAGCGTTTCATTTGGATGAAACATCTTTCTGAAATAGAATTTGATGCACTGGACCCCTCTTTTCATGAATTGTTACCCAAAGAGCGCATTTTCTTCACGAATGAAACAGTCGAGTCGATTAGAACCAAACTCGATTCCATAGGTGAATATCATTCATCCCCCCTCTCAAGTGTTCAAATTATCGGTGCTTTAGCAACCCATACCTTTATTTTGCCAACCCCTGATTACCCTGCCGGTTCCATTCTATCTCCTCAGCAAAACCATTTTTTGATTTTGCCGCTTCAGGGGACGACAACATTGTACGGAGATTATGGAAGCGGAAAAAGCCTCCTCCTTATCCGTAAAGCGATCCTCATGCTCTTAACCAATCCCGAAGAGAAAATTGTCCTTCTGGCCCCGACGCTTTTGGCATCTGAATTATTGCGTGATGGATTCGTATCTTTGATGTACTACGGTGCGTTAAATATCGATTTGAATCGGATTATTTTTTCTCATCTCCCTGAAGAGTTTGATAACCTAAAAATGTACCAAGATGCCACTGCCATTTTTTGTGATGACAGCTATTTGATGGATGGCCGATTTATCAATGCTCTGAAACAAAAAATGGTTAATAAGATACTCCTCTTTTCATCCATAGCCGAAAATCCAGATTCCCAAACCAATATTCACTTGACCTATGGCTATCGCAACAAACCTTCTCACACAACCCTTACTTGTACCGAGAAAGGGGTTCTTCCGGCCCTCTTATCTGAACTGCGCAAATATAGGGCGAATAAAGGAAAAGGGGTTATTCTCATACTTTCCGATGCTGCCTTTATCCCGCTTTACAAAGAACCGATTGATGAATATTTAGGGATTAATTCTCGTAGTTTAACCGTAAACTTTAGTCTTCAGTACCAAGATATGGAGGGTCTCATCATTACAACGGCCGACTGTCTGAGCGGGGTATCCGGTTCACATGTACTCCTTCTAACTTCGGAAGTTTCTGAAGATTACACCTATCCGCTAAGCCGTGCATCAGAAACAGCGACTATAATCACTTATTCAAATTCCTAACGGAGAATTTTCGATGTCAAAGATTATTAAAAGTGACGAAGAGTGGCGTGCCCTCCTCTCAAACGAAGCCTATCAGGTTGCACGGCAGCATGGAACAGAACGAGCTTTTAGCGGAGAGTATGCTGCGTTCAAAGGGGATGGTATCTATACCTGTGTGTGCTGCGGCACACCTTTATTTGATTCTACCGCTAAATTTGACTCAGGTACAGGATGGCCGAGTTATGACCGTCCTATTACCCCTAATGCCCTCGAAGAAAAACGTGACTCCAGCCATGGTATGGTCCGTGTCGAAGTGCTATGCGCAACATGCGATGCTCATTTGGGGCACGTTTTCCCTGACGGTCCGAGCACTACGGGCTTACGCTATTGTATCAATTCCGTTTGTCTCAACTTTATCCCACGTTCACAGGAGTCTTAATGCGATTACTACTTACCTTATTGTTGGCAGCAACTCTCTCTTTTGCCGCTTCCCACCCGAAAGTTTTACTTCAAACCACACAAGGTGATCTCACCTTGGAACTTTATGAAGACGTAGCCCCAATGGCGGTTGAGAACTTTACAACGCACGTTAAAAACGGCTATTACAACGGTCTCATCTTCCACCGTATCATCAAAAATTTTATGGTTCAAGGGGGCGATCCGACCGGTACCGGTATGGGTGGCGAGTCTGTTTGGAAAAAACCCTTTAAAGACGAATTTAAATCGGGTGTCGTATTTGATAACGCCGGTATTTTAGCGATGGCAAATTCCGGTCCACGCACCAATGGAAGTCAGTTTTTTATCACGACTGCTCCGACACCATGGCTCAACGGATACCACACCATCTTCGGACGTGTCGTATCCGGAATGGATACGCTAGGAAAACTCAATAACGTTCAGACCAACGGTCAACGCAGCGGTGACAAACCGCTCCAACCTCAAAAAATCATTAAAGCTACTTTGCTTCCGTAAAAAACACGCTTCTCACTCAATCTTCAACTTGGCCTCTTTTGAGGCAAAGTCAACCTTCTTAGCAATACATAAAGTGTTCTCAAAGAGACCGGCAGGCATAATGCTGTAATCATTTCGTAATCTTTTGGTAACGGTTTTGTAATAAATTCCTCCCTTGGTTTACAATTTTAATGAATGGAGTATTCATGTTCTCTCGTGACAACCTCTTTTTCGGCGGTGTTTTTGTCCTTATGACCGCTGTTTTTATGGTTTGGGGATTTAATTATCTCGAAAACAACCATACCCTTTTCATCCTTGCTACCCTTTTTGGGATTTTTATGGCATTTAACATTGGCGGAAATGACGTTGCCAACTCGTTTGGTACCAGCGTCGGAGCTAAAACGCTCACCGTCAAACAAGCGTTGATGATTGCAGCCATCTTCGAACTCGGCGGAGCAATGCTCGCCGGTGCCGAAGTTACCAATACGATCCGAAAAGGAATCGTGGATATCTCAGCAATGGATTTCGATCCGATGCTACTCGTTTTTGTCATGATGGGTTCACTCCTCTCAGCGGGAACATGGCTTCTTTACGCAACGTTTAAAGGCTATCCGGTCTCTACAACTCATGCAATTATCGGAGGGATTCTAGGGGGTTCTATCGCTCTTGGATACGCGACTATGGAAGTGGGAGAATCGGTTTTCGGTCTCGTTCACTGGGATCAAGTCACCAAAATTGCTATCAGCTGGGTCGTTTCTCCGATTCTTGGAGGGATAGCTTCGTACGGGATCTATTGGTATCTGAAAAAAAATATCCTTGATTACAATGATAATGTTCAAGCTCATATCGACGATATTAAAGGACAAATTAGCGCATTGAATGCCTCTCACAATGAAGCAACTGCTACTCCGGAAGAGAAAGCGCGTTATGAAGAACAGGTGCATGAGCTGAATCGTCTTAAGAAAAAACAAAACGCATTTTATGCCCTTCGTACCCATGCTCCGATTGTTGCCGCATTCGGTACGGCGATGATTGCGGGAATGCTTCTCTTTAAAGGACTCAAAAATGCCAATTTGGGTCTCAATGATGCCCAAATCTATATGTTATTGGCAGTTCTTTCAACGCTCATGTACGGTGTTGTTTATGCTATCATCAAAGTAATGCACAAAGACACACCGCACAAAGCGACCATGCGTGTTTTCAGCATGCTCCAAGTTCTCACCGCATCCTCGTTTGCCTTCAGTCACGGGGCAAATGATATCGCAAATGCAATCGGGCCGTTTGCCGCAATCATCGATATATTAGCCACAGGTCAAATTAATGCCGAATCACCGGTCCCTTTTATTGCCATGGCAACCTTCGGTGTTGCATTAGTAGCAGGACTCTGGTTTATCGGTAAAGAGGTTATCGACACCGTCGGAAGCCGCATTACCGAAATCTTCCCGGTCACCGGCTTTGCCGCAGAGCTCGGAGCAACGTTGGTTATCTTATTTGCAACCGTTTTAGGAATTCCAGTCTCTTCAACCCATATTCTTGTTGGAGCGGTCATCGGTATCGGTATGCTCAATCGTGATGCTAACTGGAAATTGATGAAACCGATCGCAATGGCGTGGGTTATTACACTCCCTGTTGCCGGTATTTTAGCTGCAATCTTTTTCTTTATCCTCAAAGTGGTATTTGGCTACTAAGCCAAATACTTCTCAATTAACTCTTCTCTACTTCGTCTCTTACTTTACATACATTCCACTGATGTTGAACGACAAGTGCAAAGTAAATCAAGAGACTTTTCCATCATTCAACGGCTGATTCATTCTTTACAAACCATAATGTTGCACACGGTTCAGCATCGTAAATTGTATCTTAGATCCCGTATCAAGTACGGGATGACGGAGAAAGAAATCTAGAATAAATTATTTTTGAAGTTTGCTCAGCGCATCGAGGATATTATTTTGTTTCGTTTTATCAAGCGGTGTTTCATTGGAAACAAACATGTAAAACTCTACTCGTCTGTTTTTCGCACGATTTTTTTCATTAGTATTCTCAGCAAGAGGTTTGGCTGAGCCAAAACCTGCTGTCGAGAGGCGTTCAGCACTTACACCGTTACGGATCAGTTCACGCATCACCGTCTCAGCTCTCTTGCTGGAGAGTTCAATATTGTCCCGATAAGGAGAACCTTGCGGGAGAGGCTGATTATCAGTATACCCTCGCACCGAAATATCAACACTTTCTGGAAGGGTATCGATGATTAATGCAACCCGTCGAATAAACAAATGCATCTCTTCATCATCGATTGTGGCATTGGCTCCGCTAAAAGGGATAGAAGCAGGAAGCTTTAACAACACACCGTCCATCATCTGATCAAGTGGCCCTTCTCCACCGCCCATTGATATATTCTTCAACTCTTGCTGGATTTTGCTGACAGAATCCAAAACCTCTTCTTGTTTGCTCTCCTCTCCCATCAAGACAGCCCCGCCCTGCTCCGTCAGTGCCTTACCGCTTGGGTTTCCACTCGCATCAGGATCAGGGTTTTTACTATCAGGAACCATCTCTTGGACAGGATTGATACGCTCAGCGACCGGTGCATAATCGTAAATTTTAACGAACTCTTCTTTGACCGCTTTGAGTTTCTCTTTATTAACCGACGCGATAGCGTACAAGGCGATGAAAAGTGCGAGGAGAAGACTGAAAAAGTCGGCGGTGGGAACTGCCCACTTTTCACATGCTTCACACGTTGGACACTTTTTAGCTTTCTTTTTTGACATTTAAGCGTCCATCAGTTAAATTGGCTGTGCTTTTCTTCAGCAGGAGAAAGGTAGTTTAGTAATTTAGCTTCAAGAGTACGAGGGTTATCACCGTGAATGATTCCGACAATTCCTTCTAACATCAATTTTTGCTCTTTTACTATATGGTGCGATTTCGCGATCATTTTTCTCCCCCATGGTCCTAACATTACATAGGAAGAGAAAATACCCGTAACCGTTGCCGTAAATGCCCCAGCGATACCTTTTGCCATTTCTGCGGGGTTATCGAGTTTTTGAAGCGCAAGAATAAGTCCTAAAACCGCCCCGATAAGTCCCATAACGGGAGATGTTTCCCCTGCAAGAATCCAATAATGTCCGCAACTGTGATAGTAATGTTCTGTCTCTTCGATCACCAATTCTAACGTTTCTACGATGGTATCGACCTCATTACCGTCAACCGCCATACTAAGACCCTGCTTCAGAAACTCATTGTCGATCTGAGCTACTTTTTGCTCCAAAGATAAAAGACCGTCTCGACGTGCAAGTGTTGATAATTCGATAATCTCTTTTATTCTCGCGTGTAAATCAACCGAACTATTTTTGAATACGATAGGACCAAGATTTTTAAAAGCCCCTTTAACATGTTCAACATCCGTAGAAACTGCTGCCGCTGCCATTGCCGTAGGGAAAATAACGATCAATGAAGCTAAGTGGATAATATGAAGCGGATTTCCTCCATCAATAATATCCCCCGTCGAAATCGACGCAACAGCTATAAACATACCTAAAACAACCGTTAAATCCACGTGACTCCTTCTCGTTTAGGGTAATTATCATGCATCCTTGCAATTACCGTAATTGTTATCATCGATTGTACCTTGTTTTCACTAAAATTCAATCTTGAAAGCTCTATTTTTTGTTAAATAAAGTATACAATATTTTAATCAGTAGCATCAAGAATATTCCGCTTCCCATACTCGCTACGATAAACGCATAATATTCATCATGCGTAATCGCATTAGCCTGATACCCTAATGTTGCAATGGCAACCGTAAATGTTAACGGCATCGAATCGCTCAATGAGAACAAAATAGTATTTTTCAATCCCAAATATCCACCATAGGCAATCAATGAACTGATGAGACGAATACCGATGATCGCACTGGCGATAAAAAGTGCCAATTCTAAAATTTGGACATCCGTGAATGCATCCAATGCGAGCGTTGAGCCGACGTGGATAAAGAATATTGGAACCAAAAATCCAAATCCGAACGAGGAAAGTTTTTCGGGCAGTTCGGTTTTGTGTTTGAAATAGGTAGCGATAAGCATCCCCGCCAAAAATGCTCCCAAGACAACATCAATTTTAAGATACAGCATCACTGCCACCATGATAAACATGAGCGCCATAGAGAAACGGATATCCTGATCTTTTCCGTCTTCATGAGGCATTATGAGCGTTTTTAAACTCGGATACCACCAAAATAAGATTCGAACCCCCCGAAAAAAGAGGACAAATCCGATCAAGAATAAAAAGAGACCTCCGAGGGTAAAGGCGAATTCGCGGTTATACCCATGCTCTAACCCGCCGCTGAGAATCGTCAAAGCCATGATACTGACCAATTCACCGATAATCCCGATATTCAAGGCCAAGGCAAGCCATGGCTGATTTTTGCCGTACTCTTTTACCAAAGCCATCAGCATTCCGAGTGAAAAAATAGGAAATGCCACAAGATAAACGGCACTCAAATCAAGATATAAGAAGAGTCCGAGCGAGCACCCGTACAGCAGGGTAAAATAGATAATAGTACGGCGCAGGAGTGAGGATTTTGCAAAACCGAACTCTTTGAGATTAACCTCCATACCCGCAAGAAACATCAGGTATAAAAACCCTACTTTTGCAATGATTTTAAAGAGCTCGTTTTCAACCAAAAATCCAAAATATCCGGCAAGACTTCCCAACATAATTTCGACAACTACCACCGGTATTTTCGTAACACGGGATAAGAAAGGAGAAAGCATTACCAGTAAAGACAAGGTAATAATAACGACCGTATTGCTCATATTTATCCTCGCATCGCTTTCCAGATTTTAATCGCTTGTACATGCTCTTTTACATCATGCACCCGTACAATCGAAGCACCCTCTTCGATCGCTTTGAGATGGATGGCGATACTTCCCGCCAAACGCTCATCACTCTCTGAGGGGGAGATTGCATCGATCATCGATTTACGGCTGGCACCAACCAGCAGTTGTTTGCCCAAACGCAAAAAATGGCGTTGATGGGTGATTAGGGCAAGATTATCTTCCAAACGTTTTCCAAAACCGATTCCGCAGTCTAGTATAATCTCTTTAATTCCAAAGGACTCCGCTTTCTCAATCCGTTCACGGAAAAAGAGTTCAACTTCAGCAATTACCGACAAATAGGCCGGGTTCTCTTGCATACTCTTCGGATTACCCTGCATGTGCATAATCACAGCCGTTGCCCCGTAGCTTCCGCACAATCGTGCTACCTCATCGTTGGCTAGACCCGTAATGTCATTGATAATATGAAATCCCCTCTCCAGTGCGTAGTGGACGACCATGGGCTCATAACTGTCCAGACTCAGACGGGTCTTCTCATAAAAACGCTGCTCATACAGTGCGTCAATGATCGGACGGACACGAGAAAGCTCTTCTTCCGCACTCACCGCTACAGACCCCGGACGGCTCGATACACCGCCTAGATCAATAATATCGGCACCTTCACTAATCATCGTCTCAATACGTTCAAGCGCGTAAGATCCTTGAAAACGACTCGCATGATAAAAGCTGTCATCATTCGCGTTGAGAATTCCCATAATAGCAATATTTTTCTCACGTTTCAAATGACAAAAACTCTCCAATTCTGATGAGAGTTGTTTTAATCCAAACGGTTGAGCTTTCTCTTTTTTTACCAGCTGCTGCAACTGCCGCTCGGTAGCGATCAAAAGTACATCTACCTGAGGAATCGATGCCGTTACCGTACCACGAGGAACCGCTACATCGGCACCGATACTGAGCGCATCTTGCTTGAGGATATTGGCGGCACCCACATGCAGATCACGAATACGAATCAGATGCAGTTCCCCTTTATCCTCTAAAATCGATACCCCGCCGCCATCTACACCGAGATGTTTAAGCTCACGCTGCAGGTCAATGGCATTGGAGAGTTTTTCAACGACCACGTTTAATCTCGCGGGTAAAATTCATCAATACCATTACCAATACACTTTGAAAACGGCTGTTCAACTCGATCAAACGGAGCGCTTTTTCAAATCCTTCGAGTTGCGCCGTGGTAAGGGAAAGTTTTTCACCATGAATTGCCTGATGCATTAACTGCTCAATCAACGCCTTGGCTTCATGTTTTTTAAGGCGATCATGCGCTTTAACAAAGGTAAACAACCCTGCAAGATCGAGATTTTTCAACACAATCGGAAGGATTTCGTAAGTACGTTCAGCATGCTCTTGCGTAAGACTCAAACGAGAACGAACCGTTGGCAAAAACGTACTTTTATTGGGGGCGAGGAGAATAAAAACAATATTTCGAGGGGGCTCTTCGAGAATTTTCAAAAGGGCATTTTGGGCAGGAACGGTAAAACTCTTGGCTCCGAGGATAAGGGTTTTGGTATCCTCTTCGCTTCGATACGCTTCGGCTATAACCTCTTTGGCATCTTCGATTTTAAAATCATCACGCATAAAGGTGATGCAGCGCAGAGGGTATCGAGATGCTTCGATCTGGCGTGCTCGCTCTTCCATTTCTGCAGTGATGAGGATGCCGCCCCTCTCATTCGCGAACATTAATCTCCCCAAACAGTACTGCACCGAGCGTTTTATCAAAAAGACGGTAAAGCTGCAAAAGTTTGATATCGATAAGTTCATCGTGAGAGCGTAAAACTAAAGCATTTTGAAACCGCTCATCCATAATCCATAACAGAGAGTTGGCATTACGTTTGGCAATATCGGCACGACGATCATCCCCGCGACCGATATACCAAAAGAAATACTCCCCCTTAAAAGTAATATCCAGCATATCACTCAGCATATCGATCGACTCTCCGCCGCTGATATGATCATAATGCGGATAAAGGGCATCGATACAAACGATAGGGATCATCGGACGCTCTTGAGAGCGTTTATTTAAAGAAGAGGTGATGTAATGGGAAAACCATTTACGATCATGATCGGTAATGAGGACGATACTTTTCCCCCCCATCATTTGATCCATGGCATTAGCGATAGGAGGAGTCCATTCGAAGCGCTGTTCTTCGAACCAGCTCATCGATGCCCCTACGGAGCGGATCGATTCTAATGTCCACTGATCAAATTTGCGCACTACTTGTCCAACGCGTAAGCACTGTGTAGTGATCTAACCGCTAATTCTGCGTATTTTTCATCAATTACCATCGATACTTTGATCTCTGACGTAGAGATCATCATGATGTTGATGTTCTCACGTGCCATTGTTTGAAATGCTTTAGCCGCAACTCCCGTATGCGATTTCATCCCGACACCGACAATGGAGACTTTACAAATATTTTCATCGTACGAAGCTTCACTGATCTCATCTTCGGCAATAAACGTTTCAACCACTTTTTTCGCATCCAAAAGTTCAGTTTTAGGGACAGTAAAATCGAGATTCGTTTTACCGTCATGTCCCGAAGTTTGGATAATCATGTCAATATTCACACTGTTGTCGGCCAAACGGGTAAAGATATCCGAAGCAATTCCGGGGCGGTCAATTACGCCGCTCAAAGATACGCGTGCCTGATTTTTATCGAGTGCGATACCGCTGACAAGTGGTTTTTCCATAATATTCTCTTCCTTTGTGATAAGTGTCCCTTCCGCATCGCTAAAGCTGGAACGGGTTACGAGGTTAACGTTTAATTTTTTAGCGAGTTCAACGGAACGGTTTTGAAGCACTTTTGCTCCGAGTGATGCGAGTTCCAACATCTCGTCATAACTGATTTTATCCATTTTACGCGCTTTAGGCTCGATACGCGGATCGGTAGTATAAATGCCGTCAACATCGGTATAAATTTCGCATAAATCCGCTTGAAGTGCCCCTGCGAGAGCAACGGCAGAGAGATCCGATCCTCCGCGTCCGAGCGTTGTCACTTGACCACGCTCGCTCACCCCTTGGAATCCGGCGACAACAATGACTTTGCCCTGTGCGAGTTCAGCGTGCATTGCGGACGGATCAATACTTTCAATCCGTGCTTTGGTATGGACAGCGTCGGTAACAATACCGGCACGACGACCGCTCATAGAAGTGGCACTGTGTCCCATAGCATTGAGTGCAATGGAGAGTAACGCAGCCGTTACCCGCTCGCCTGAGCTCAGAAGCATATCAACTTCGCTTCGTTCAGGGGTAGCGGTATAATGTTCCGCATACGCAATAAGTTTGTTGGTTTCACCGCTCATAGCCGATACAACGACTACAACCTGATGTCCCTCTTTAAGTGTTCGCGAGACACGGTTGGCAACGTTTTGGATTCGTTCCAAATCGCCGACACTGGTTCCGCCAAATTTTTGCACAATTAGCATTACAGATACCCCTTGGTTCTAAAATGAGAAATAACACGTTCATAGACCGGTTTTTTAAAATGGGCAATATTACTCAACAGCTCATCAATCTTGACAAATCGGTACGCCTTGAATTCAGGATGCTTAGTATTCAAATCGATTTTAGCCCCTTGTTTCAGGCGTACTAAAAAATAGCGCTGTTTTTGTCCCGCATACGGAGCCATTTTGGCAGCTACATGAGTAGGAAAATCGTAGGCAATCCACTCAGGATATTCGGCAATGATCTCTACTTTTTTGGTACCGATCTCTTCCTCAAGCTCCCGAAAAAGTGCTTCTTCAGCCGATTCGCCTTCATCAATTCCCCCTTGAGGGAATTGCCATACCCCTTCCAAATCACTCCGCTCGGCGATAAAGATATCTTGGACTTCAGGATACTCGTGAGAGACAATAATCGCCGCCACATTCGGTCGGTAGAACTTATTTTCGGTCATTCGCCATCTTTTAATTTAATGTTGTCCTAAAGCTTTTCGCACATCTACGAAAGAATTCTTTATTTTGGAGGGGTATTGTAAACTATTCGCCATTAAAAATACTATAATCCGCGTATGCTTTTATATATTCATATCCCTTTTTGCGATAGCAAATGTTCTTACTGTGCGTTTAACTCTTATGTCGATAAATTTTCATTGCGTGAAGCGTACATGAATTCCCTTCTCCACCAGCTCAAAACTGAGCTACACCGTTTTAACGTCAGTGCTTCAAACCCTATCGAAAGTGTATTTATCGGCGGAGGAACTCCCTCTACGGTAGAGCCCTCACTTTATCATCCTTTATTCGAAATGATTGATCCTTATTTGGTAAAAAATTGCGAAATCACCTCCGAAGCCAACCCAAACAGCGCGACTCGAACATGGCTAGAGGGGATGTTTGAGCTGGGAGTCAACCGCATTAGCTTCGGTGTACAGAGTTTTAATAATGAAAAACTCAAAATACTCGGACGTGCGCATAACACTCTCCATGCCCTGCAAGCAATCCGTACCGCCTCCGCCATCGGATTTAAACATCTCAGTATCGATCTGATCTATGGTGTTCGAGGCGATACCAAAGAGCTTTTGAAATCCGATATTTCCCAAGCATTTGTTCTCCCCATCGATCATATCAGCCTCTATGCCCTAACAATCGAAGAGGAGACCGCGTTTGAAAAAACACCGGAAATTGCTCAAGAAGAGTTGGAGCTTACCCAATGGCTCTTTCGTGAAATCACCGCAAAAGGGTTTGAACAATACGAAATCTCGAATTTTGGGAAATACCGCTCACATCATAATATCGGATATTGGGAGCACAAACCTTATATCGGTCTAGGCTCCGGGGCCGTCGGATTTTTAGACCATCGACGCTATTATCCCGGCACCAATGTCGAGCACTATATTCAAAACCCTTGTGAGCATACCACCGAAGAGATTACCAAAGAAGCACTGATCAGCGAAAAACTGTTTTTAGGTTTTCGCAGTTGTGTCGGAGTAGATGCTGCCATTCTCAACGACAAACAAAAAGTTCAAGCGGATATCCTCGTCGAAGAAGGGATGCTCTTTCACCGTCATGGTCGCTATTTTAACGGTGATTTTTTACTTGCTGATGAAATTGCATTGAGGGTAGAAGGGTTTTAAACTTTCTTTGGGTAAAATCCCAGATTATACAAAATACACACATTAGGCAGTTATTATGTTTGGAATGGGTATCGGCGAAATATTGCTCATCATTATTATCGCTATTTTATTTTTAGGGCCGGACAAACTCCCCTCAACAATGGTGGATATTGCCAAATTTTTTCGACAAGTAAAAGGGACCGTCAGCAGTGCCAAAGCTACGCTGGAAGAAGAGATGAAGTTCTCAGAGATGAAAGAGAGTGCCCTTAATTATAAGAAAGAGCTAACCGATGCAAGTGCAGAACTGGAACGTCTTACCAATGTCACTGAAATCGGAAGCGAACTGAGCAGTATCACAAATGAGATCAATCTTGATATTCCCCCTCCCGCTCCATCCGCACCCAAAGAACCTGAAGTAATCACCTTCACACCTAAACCAAAAGAAACTAAACCCGCAGAAGAGAACGCCTGATGTTTGAAGATTTAAAACCCCATTTAGCCGAATTACGAAAACGTCTCGGTATCAGTGTCGCCACAGTCATTATTATGTTTTTTGTGATGTTCAACTTTCATGAAGCTCTTTTAGCCTGGGTAACCGCGCCTTTAGCCGAAGCAATCGCTGCTGTGGCCAAAGTCTCTACAAAAGCAGCTGAGGGGATGATCACTACCACTCAACTGGGAGGGACCTTTTTCGTTGCGATGAAAGTCTCTTTTTTCGCAGGCTTACTCGCCGCACTCCCCGTCATTCTGACTCAATTTTGGCTTTTTATCGCTCCGGGGCTTTATGCCAATGAGAAAAAAATGCTGATCCCGTTTGTCGTCGGTGGAACGGTTATGTTCGCGATGGGTGCTTCATTCGCTTATTATGTCGTCACCCCGTTTGGATTTAGTTATCTTATTGCATTCGGAAGTGCCTCTTTTGTTCCGATGATTAACATCGAAGACTATGTCGAATTTTTTACGAAAATCATGTTTGGATTCGGCCTCTCGTTTGAGCTTCCGGTTATCTGTTATTTTTTAGCTCTATTGGGGCTTATTGATGACAAAGCAATGATCGGGTTTTTCCGCTACGCCATTGTTTTAATCTTTATTATTGCCGCTGTTTTAACACCGCCGGACGTTATTACCCAGATATTGATGGCAATGCCGTTGATTCTCCTTTACGGGATCTCTATTCTGATAGTCCGTGCTGTCAATCCGGCACCGAAAGAAGAGCCATATATCGCCGAAGATGAAGAAGAGACGATTGACTAACCTCGATCCTCTTCTTACGTCAAGTTATCACTATGAGCTCCCCGAAGAGCTGATAGCGACCCATCCGATACACCCCAGAGATCATGCCCGACTCCTTGTCTACAACCGAGCCGATCAATCGATTACCCACGCTCGCTTTGATGCACTGGACAATTTTCTCCCTCGTGAATGCGGTATTATCTTTAATGACACCAAAGTTATCAAAGCACGATTGTACGGTCACAAAGAGAGCGGAGGAGCGATTGAGCTGCTCATCAACCGTCCTCACGATGCCTACGCTATTAACGTCTATATCAAAGGACGGGTGAGAAGTGATACCCGTTTAATTTTTGACGGTGATTTGAGTGCTCGTGTTATAAAATTGTACGAAGACGGCTCACGTGATGTCAATTTTTATCTCCGTAAAACTCTTATCCGATTTGAAGAACTTCTCCCTATTTTGGAGCAAGTAGGTCACATCCCCCTCCCCCCGTATCTGGGACGTGAGGACAACTCCGAAGATGAACGCGAATACCAAAGCGTTTTCGCCCACTACGAGGGGGCAGTTGCCGCTCCGACTGCGTCGCTTCATTTTACTGATGAGCTTTTTGAAGCCGTATGCTCACACCACCCTCACGCTTTTGTCACGCTCCATGTAGGCTCGGGGACGTTTAAACCGGTCGAAGCCGAAGTGATTACCGATCATCCGATGCATTCGGAGTATTTTGATATCAGTGCCTCTGCACTAGAGCTTATCCACAGCAACATCCCCCTCCTCAGCATCGGAACTACCTCTACCCGTACGGTTGAGTATCATGCCCGTACTGCGGAGCATCATGGAGAAGCCAATCTCTTTCTACACCCCCACAATCCCCCAAAACGGATTAACCATCTCCTTACCAATTTTCATCTTCCCCAATCAACGTTGCTTATGCTCGTCGCCTCATTTGTCGGGCTGGAAGAGACCCATCGCATTTATAACGAAGCAATTGATCAAAAATACCGCTTTTTCTCGTACGGCGATGCGATGCTTATTCTTTAAATTATTCCAGATTATGATAAAATAGTGATATTATAATCTAAGGTACAGCGCATGAGACATCTTAACCGCAGACATTTTTTAGGTGCCGGCTTACTTCTGGGGGCTTCAACCCTGCTAGGTAAAGAGACACCTGCCAAGCCAATCGCTATCCCGCAAACATACACTCCACCTGTTATTGCATTTCCTGAAAAAAAGCCGATGGTGACCATCTCCGATCGCCCCCCTTTGCTCAAATCTGCAAAAGGGCGTGAAATTTTCACCCAAGCAATCACCCCGAATGATGAATTTTTCGTCCGTTGGCATCTTCCGGATATCCCGACTCATATCGATTTGAATGAATTTCGTCTGGAAATCAAAGGTTCCGTCAATACCCCTCTCTCCTTGAGTGTCGATGATTTAAAATCAAAATTCGAGCCCGCAGAGATTACCGCTGTCCTGCAATGCGGCGGTAACAGCCGTAAATATTACGCGGTTACCGGACAGGCAACGCATGGCGTCCAATGGGATCACGGTGCGATGGGCTGTGCTGTATGGAAAGGGGTCCGTCTCAAAGATATCCTCAATCGTGCCGGTGTGAAAGAGAGCGCTACATGGGTTGGCCTTAACGGTTTAGAAAAACCGGCAATGGACGAAACACCTGATTTCTTCCGTGAAATGGAGATTCATGAAGCGCTTGAGGATCAAATCATTGTTGCCTACGCAATGAACGGTGAAGACCTCCCTTATCTCAACGGTTTTCCGATCCGTCTCGTCATTCCGGGACACTTCTCAGATAGCTGGGTTAAAATGCTCAGTGAGATCATGGTTATGGATACCTACCGAAAAAGTTTCTTTATGGATGTAGCCTACACTGTCCCTGATAATGATTGTGAATGTGTTGTCTCAGGCAGTGACTTCGAGTACAAACGCAAACCGATCGCGAGCATGAAAGTCAAATCCGTTATCGGGTACCCATCCTCTGACACCGTGATCAAAAAAGGCTCCAAAGTCAAAATTTCAGGCGTTGCTTTCGATCAGGGCAAAGGGATCAAAGAGGTGATGATTTCTCTCGATGGAGGCAAAAGCTGGAGTGCGGCAAAACTGGGTCAAGACTACGGCAAATTTGCCTTTAGACCATGGAGTTTTGAATGGGATACAAAAGCCAAAGGTAATTTCACCATTATGGCACGCGCTATCAACCGTATCGGCAATATTCAGCCCCTAGCCGATGAGATTGGCTGGAATGCCGGCGGATACCAATACAACGCTGTTGACAGCGTTAATGTGAAAATTGTATAAGGTTCAAAAATGACAAAATTACTACTACTCAGCGTATTTTTAGCCGCTACCGTATTTGCTCAGGTTGATAAACCGATTGAAATGCCTTACGTCGATTATCCGATGGTAAAAGGGGATCACGATGAAGTAGCGCAACAATACTGCCTTATCTGCCACTCATGGGGATATATCCTCAATCAAGGGGAAAAAAGCCGTCCGTATTGGACAGGAACCGTCCAAAAAATGGTCAATGAGTTCAAAGCTCCTATCGGTAAAGAGGATCAACAAACGATTATCAACTACCTTGTAAAACACTATGGGTATGAAGTGAAATCAGGGCAATCAGGACATTAAGTCCTGCTTACTCTAGATAGACCCTCCCGTTACGCACTTCCACAATTCCGTTTAACTCTGCTTCAAAAATATCTTTGGGAAATTTTGCCAAAACCTCTTCATAGGTCGGTGCATTTCGGCAAAATGCAAAAAATGGGCTATCGTCCATGGCATTTCGCCCTTTTTGACTGACCAGGGCAACAAAGATATCGATATCATCAATCGCTTCAGCCTTCCCATCACGTAAAAGTTGACGCGTAGCCGCGCTCTCACGGAGTCGATGGGGAAGAACATAGATCGGTTTTTTCATCGCAAGCGCATATTCTACACTGCGCATACTTCCGCTGTCGATATCTGCCTCAGTGACAATCAAAACATCCCCCAATGCAACCACTATCTCATTACGGACGACAAAACTCCACTCGCGAGCATCAAAGCCTCTCTCAAACGGGCTGATCGTAAGCCCTCGTTTTTCAATCGCTTCAATCAATTCAGCGTTTGCCGCAGGATAATGCACATCAATACCGCTGGGGAGAACCGCTATCGTATTTTCTGCACCCGCTCCCTGATGGGCTATTGCGTCAACTCCGAGTGCCGCGCCGCTGACAATAACCATACCCGACAAAGAGAGTTTTTTGGAAAGTTCCAGTGTAATAGAGCGCGTATAAGGATTGGGCCGACGTGTCCCGACAATAGAGATTTTAGGACGGTGAAGAAGATCCAAAGAACCTCGATAAGAGAGTTTCTCGGGATAACGTTTCATCGAGAAGAGTTCAGGAATATCAAAATGGATCGTATTGCTCATGCTGACTCATTACTATTTTAGATGAGTAACAATAGCGAATAAAGGTTAAAACGAGCGATTTTTTGTCACTGTGTCAAATATTTTCTATCCCGACTATCTGAATGCCGCGTAATAGTTCTTTGGACTCTTTGAGCGCTTGAATCGTATCCGCTCTTGGATGACCGATGGCGATAGCAGTTCCATGGCGTCTAGCTTTCTCTACCGCCTCTTTAATCTGCTTTTTAACATTGGCTACACCGTCTTGATGATCCAAAAATACATCGCGTCCGATATAACGGGTACCTAATTTTCTCGATATCTCTGGAACCTTCGTTTTTCCGGTTGTTCGGCTATCGACAAAAACAATCCCTTCCCGTTTCAAAACGCGGATCAGCTTTTCCATTGCTTCCGCATCTGCGGTAAACTTGGAGCCTGTATGGTTATTCATATAGCGAACCGCAGGATAAAGCTGCTTGAGTGTCGAAATGCGTTTAGCCATCTGATCTTCAGAATCGGTGATATGGAGAGTGACTGCCTCTTCATCGTTAAAATCCATCGCTTCCATCGGCAAATGAACCATATAACGAGATTGCTGTTGTGCTAATTTAGCCGATTCCGGATGCCTGGAACTTGGGGGAAGAAACGACATTACCAAAGGCAATCCCGTCGATTGAATTGCCTTAACATCATGAGCATACGAAACATCATCAATGATAATGACGAGTTTTGCACCTTTGGAATCAAGAACTACCGGACGTTTTGGAGCGGGAGGGGGTAACGCCTGCTTATCTTTAGGGGCATATTCATGCTGAGGCTTAATCGGCTCAGGTTTATGCACTTGTGCAGGTGAACGCTGAGATTCTTTCTCTAAAAGAGATTGCAGCTCTTTTTTCAGTCGACGGATTTCAAGATCTTGCCCGTTTTCTTTGGGCTTTGGGGTAGGTATGTAACTCTCATCTATCGCGGCAATTTCTTTGATTTGATTTACGAGCATCTGTGTTTGAACACGTTCGGCGGCAAGCTCTTCTTCTGCTTGTGAAAATCCGATTACATACCCGATTAGAAGTGCAATCAGAAAAAGGAGAAATCCGACGATTCCCCATCCAAGGCGTTGCAATGAAAAAATGTGATTAGGTCGAGGTCGTTTGCTCATAAAATGATAAAACCTCTTATGATGGAGTATATTCAGAGCGTCATGCTCTGAAAGGGGATATTAGTTTGTGCTTTGGTTAACGATTTTGTTTTTAGAAATCCACGGCATCATCGCACGAAGGCTTACACCTGTACGTTCGATCAACGATGCTTTTGCGTTTGTACGCTCAGCGTTCATACGTGGGTAACCCGCTTGACCTTCAAGGATAAAGTCTTTTGCGAAACGTCCGTCTTGGATCTCTTTGAGGATCTCTTTCATCGCCGCTTTTGATTGCTCATTGATAACACGTTTACCACTTACATAGTCACCGTATTCCGCTGTGTTGGAGATCGAATAACGCATATCAGCGATTCCGCCCTCGAACATCAAGTCAACGATGAGTTTAAGCTCGTGAAGACACTCGAAGTAAGCAAGCTCAGGTGCGTAACCCGCTTCTGTCAATGTTTCAAATCCCGCTTGAACGAGAGAAACTGCACCACCGCAAAGAACCGCTTGTTCTCCGAAAAGGTCTGTTTCCGTTTCGTCTTTGAACGTCGTTTCGATGATCGCTGTACGTCCGCCACCGATAGCCGATGCGTATGAAAGCGCCAATTCTTTTGTTGTACCGCTTGGATTTTGTCCTACTGCGATCAAATCGGGAATCCCGCCGCCGCGAACAAACTCAGAACGCACGGTATGACCCGGTGCTTTAGGCGCGATCATCGTTACATTGATATCAGCGGCTGGTTTAATACGTCCGTAGTGGATGCTGAAACCGTGACCGAATGCGATAGTTGCACCTGATTTTAGGTTTGGAGCGATTTCGTTTTTATAGATTTCTGCTTGGTTCTCATCCGGAAGAAGGATCATAACAACGTCAGCGTATGCAGAAGCTTCTGCTACTGTCATAACTTTGAACCCTTTAGCTTCCGCTTTTGCCCATGAGCCGCCCTCTTTGCGAAGACCGATAACAACTTCGACACCGCTGTCGCGAAGGTTTTCCGCGTGTGCATGACCTTGTGATCCAAAACCGATCATTGCCACTTTTTTGCTTTTGATTAATTCGATATTACAATCTTTATCGTAGTAGACGTTCAATGCCATACAGGTATCCTTAGAGTAAGCTCATAGGCTTAAAATTTGGCGAATTATACCCCACTTTTGCATAAAAATATATTAGCGTACCCTTATATCATTCTGCTAAATACTTCACTAAGGATGATGCAACGATCCCATGCTACAATTCACCCAAAAAAAGAGACATTTTAATGAAAAAATTCAACCTTTTTAAAGAGATCATAGTTGTCGCCAAAGAGGATTTTTTGCGTGCCGCCAGCTCGGCAAAATCGTTTGCGATCACCTATAGCGGTGAAATCCGATACGCTCCTTTCGCAGATGATACCATCTCGATTTTCGAGGGACAAATTCCACCGCTCTCTCCTCTAAGTACCACACTTTCTCGCCCTATCTCAAGTATGCTCGGAGACAATTATCGAATCGTCGAAGATGATGATCGAATACTGATCAAAGCTTCCGGTGCATGGCAAAGTATTATCGGGTTTAACCAAAAACGGGCTTTGTACGATGATACTACGGGAGATGGAATTGCCGAATTTTCCGATAAAAAACTCGAAGATATCGGTTGGAATGCTACCGAATTCAACATCTCTTACCGTGAAATCGTCGAACAATTTGAAGAAAAGTGTGAAGGGATTTTACTCTGTATCGAACAAGAAGAGCCGTATCAATTCAGCGGAATGGGATTTGTATTTAACATTGAAAATGCGAGAGAAATCGGATTTGATTATTGTGTCTCGACCATCAAAGATAAGCTGGAAAACGATGAGGATTTTGCCACCCTCACCGATGATGAAGCAGAAGCCAAAGATTATTTCTTAAGCTGATCGAGATACCGCTCTAAAATAATCTTCGCCGAGAGCGAATCTATCCGACCGTCACGCTTGTAGCGGATTTCACCCTTCATCAACGCTTCGGCTTCTTGGGAGCTGTGGGATTCGTCTTGGTAGGCGATCTCACCTGCAAATTCGACGAGATTCATAAAGTGTGCAACGCGACGGCGCATCTCATCCTCTGTCGTACTTCCCATCGGAATACCGACTACCACCGTCGTCGCCTCGTATTCGTTCAACACTTTTTTAACGTCATTAGCGGCTTGATTACGGTTTTTCCGCTCGATCGCCGGAAGCGGGGTCACGATCCCGGCAGCCGCACTCAGCGCTAATCCGATCCGCTTTAGTCCTAAATCAATTGCGATATAAACTGCCATCATTTCCCCAGACAAAACTGACCGAACATTTTGTCGAACATCTCATCGAGTTCATACGGACGGCTGATGGAGGCGACTGCGCGGATCGCGGCATTGATATGAAAGGAGAAGAACTCCAACTCCCCATCATGTAACGGTTCGTACGCGTCGTCGATAGAGCGAACGGCATTCTCAGTGGCACTGATCTGACGGGCGGAAATCAACATCATCTCCTCACCGTCATTCTCATAATCCATCAAAGAACTGAGGGTATCGATGAGACTGCGCATCTCCTGTTTACAGCTCAGACGAATCGGAGTGTATCTCTCGATTGACTCTGTGTCAAAGCTCTCCGGTAAATCCGATTTGTTCAGGATACAGATAAAAGGTTTCTCTTCGCGGTAACGTTCGATTAACTCGATAATGGCACGATCTTCGTCATCGATCATGCGGCTCGAATCAAATAATGTAATGACAACATCGGCATTTTCAATCGCTGCGATGGAGCGTTCGATCCCAATCCGCTCAATCTCATCGTGAGCGTTACGTATCCCTGCTGTATCGACCAGACGGATCAAATGGGTACCGATACGCACTTGCTCTTCTATCGTGTCACGAGTCGTCCCTGCAATGTCACTGACGATGGCACGCTCGTAATCAAGCAATGCGTTTAGAAGTGAACTCTTACCGACATTGGGCTTACCGATGATCGCAACCCGAAATCCCTGCATTAAACCTGAGCGTCTGCGGCTCGATTCGAGTGTACGGGAGAGGGTATGTTTGATACGCTCCAGCTTCACTTCGATCTGCTCTACGACGTCTTGAGGCAAATCCTCTTCGGCATAATCAATCACCACTTCGGAGTACGCCAAGATTTCGAGCAGCGAATCACGAATCCCCTCGATGTATCCGCGCAATTCCCCCTTCATCTGACGGGCTAAAATACGTGCGGCATCATCGCTTTTGGCTTCGATCAGTGCTGCGGTCGCTTCGGCTTGGGTCAGATCAAGACGTCCGTTTAAAAAAGCCCGTTTGCTGAACTCACCGGGTTCGGCCAAACGTGCCCCCTCCGATAATACAGCCCGAAGCAACGACTCGGCGACCACGTAGCCGCCGTGACATTGAAACTCAACGACCTCTTCACCCGTAAAACTGCGCGGCGCTTGGAAATAAATCACAATCGCTTCATCAATCAATGTCCCGTCGTTATGATGCAAAGAGCTGAGGGTTGCATAGCGGGGTTGAAGCTGCGATTTTTGGGTAAGTTTTAATGCGATCTCAAGAGAGCGACCTCCGCTGAGGCGGAGAATCGAGATAGATCCGACACCGTTCGCGGTGGCGATAGCGGCTATGGTGTCGTTCATCAATATTCGTGGTAGCTGTTGATGATGATAAATTTACCACCATCACGGGTAGAGCGGATCGCGACATAGCGATCAGGGTAACGATCACGAAGTTGTTTGAGTGCGATTTGAACCAATACTCCATCGAGTACCTTGGTTTGAGCACGTCCCTCTTGATCGATGATCTCACAAACATTAATCAAATAACGGGAAATCGACTCTTCTTGATTTTTCAAAAACTCGGCGATTTCAAGACGCAGCTGCATCCCGTACACTGCATTAATCCAGTTAAAAAGCATATAAGAGAGCGCTTTATAACGATATCCCTCTTTACCGATCATGAGCGCCGCATCGGCACCCGTAAATTCAACAAGCAGTGTATTTTCATCATACACACTCACTTCTACATTGTTTATGTCGAAGCAAATGTCTTTAAAAAGGATATTGATCTGCTCTTTGACTTCATCCGCACACTCTTGAGCTGAGATTTCATAATAATCCCCCTCCATCTCTGAGGGTTCTTCAAAATCATCCGCTTGCTCGTAAAACTCATCCCCTAAAACCAGTTCTTCGGGTTCAGTAAATGAAGGTTCATGAGTGATCTCATCATTTTGTCTATCAAAAATCTCTTCTTCTTCTACTGCTTCTTCCACGGAAGCGGTATAAGGGAGATTGGCAACAATGATGGCAGATTTTTTAAAAAAGCCCAATACCCCGCTAGAGGGGAACTGAACAATCTCAACTTGCAGTGCGGTAACGGAACATCCAAATGCAGCGGCCGCTTCAGCATACGCTTGTTCTAGTGTAGGTGCTTCAATCTTTTTCATGATGCTTTTCCGCAAGATGAGCTTCGTGACGTACTGCGCGTGCTGCTTCGAATTGTTTGTTGACCAAATATTGCTGCGCAATCGAGAAAAGGTTGTTTACGAACCAGTACAACACGAGGCCCGCCGGGAACGTGATAAAAAAGAACATAAAGATAAGCGGTAAAAATTTAAAGATTTTTTCCTGCAACGGATCGGTAAAATTGCTCGGAGTAATCTTTTGTTGATAATACATCGTCGCACCCATCAGAATAGGGAGGATGTAATACGGATCCATTCGTGACAGGTCGGTTACCCATAGTATCCATGGAGCTCCTTGGAGTTCAACGGCATTGAGCAATACGCGGTAAATTGCAAAGAAAACCGGAATTTGCAAAATCAACGGAAGACATCCGCCGAGTGGATTAGCACCGTGCTTTTTGTACATCTCCATCACTGCCGCATTCATACGGGCAGGATCACCTTTGTATTTCTCTTGAACTTCTTTGATACGTGGAGCGATATCTTTGATCTTTTGCATCGATACCATCCCTTTGTGGGTCAAAGGGTACAAGAAAATACGGATAAGGACAGTAAGGCCGATAATCGCCCAACCCCAGTTGCCGAGCAAACCGTGCAACCACATCAATACTTTAAAAATTGGAGCCGCAACAAACGTGAAAAATCCAAATTCGATTGCATTAACCAAAACCGGATCAATGGATTCAAGTGTTTTATACTCTTTTGGCCCGATGTATCCGTTAAACGTAAAGTTATTGGTCCCTTCCAAATACGTGACAGGATTATTGTTCATATCACGTTCAACCGTTACCTGAGTTGCTTTATCAAAACCGTAAAAAATTGTCGCGTAGTATTGATCAAATGCCGAAACAAGGTGAACATCACTAAAGAGTGAACGTCCTTCAACATCGCCATCTTCAAAAATTGTGGTTAGGTTGTCTCCTGAATAAATCATCCCCCCCACAACCGTCATCATCTGTTCAATGATCTCAGGGTGTTGTCCTAAGTAAAGTGAATAACGCTTTTCAGTGGAGAGAGCAATCTTAGCATCGTAGTGTCCGTCTGCGTAAAAGGTCAATGTTTTAGTCACGGTCAATTCAGGAAGATTTTGACTCAGCACGAGTGTAGTTTTACCGTTTTCACCCAAGGCGATATTGGTAGCATCGGTTGTATACGGAGTTTTTGCCGCTGCATCATTGAGTGCTGCATCGGCAAAACGAATTTGAAGCGGTTTAGCACCGCTGCTAGCGATCAGTTCAGAGAGTTTCCCGTCTTTACCGTTGTGTTTTGCATTACTCAAGACAACGGAAGATACTCGTCCGAGAGTATCGATTTTGAGCGTGAACTCTTTAGCCGTGATGGTTGTCAAGGTATCGGTCGTTACCGTTTTAATGTCTGAAACCGTTGAGCTGTTAGTCTCTTGAGTTGCAGTAGCCGTTGGTTTAAGCGAAACTTCTTTCGCTGCGCTTACTTCGGTGGTGTTACTTTCACTGTTAGGTGCTTGAGGAGGAAATAGAGTGGTATATCCTATAAAAAAGACAAAAGATAAAGCGACAGCAACGATGAGTCGCTGATTGGGAGTAAACTTTTCTAGCACTGTGACCCTTTAAACTTAAAATTTTTAATCAGAAAATAATTCTGCTGATATGGAACAAACCAGTATTTTATCGTATTTATGGAGAGTTCGGAGGGTTTTAATACCGGTTTGTTGATAATCGGATAATCGATACCGCCGGAAAAAAGCTGATTGCACCGTAAAATTCGTAAAAACGTGGAGTAAAATGCATGAGGAAGAGTGTTACGCTCAAACTGCCATAGGGCATATTCGGAGCAAGAAGGATAGTGGCGGCATGCGCCGCGTGTCACTAAAGAAAAAGAGTGCCGATAGAGCCAGAGGAGCTTAAGAAAGAAGCTTCTTATCATCACCTGCTCCACCCATGGCACCCGTCCGTTTTAAAACATATTTGCAGTCGCGTCGCACTGTATCGAAAGAGTTGTCAAATAACCCTTTCTTGGCAACAAAAACGTACCATCCGTCTTGTGCATTGGGCGAAAACTCATCGAAAAGAGCTCTTAAGCGTCTTTTACATCGATTTCTCACTACTGCATTTCCAACTTTTTTACTGGCCGTATATCCAACTTTTTTTTCTCCCGCTAACGGGAGATAAAACAACGCGATCGAAGTGCTGTGTGCATTTTTCCCGCGTTGATAAACACGCTGAAACTCACTATGGAGCTTTAGCATCGAGAAGCTATTTAGACAGCCAATCGTTTTCTACCCTTAGCACGACGAGCGTTCAATACTCGACGGCCGTTTTTTGTCGCCATACGTGCACGGAAACCGTGAGTACGTTTACGTGGCGTATTATGCGGTTGGTATGTTCTTTTCATAAGCCATTCCCTTTAGAAATTTTTAGCACGCAATAATAGACAATTCTTACTTAAAGAAGGGTTAAGTTTCGTAAAAGCTTATTAAAATTATTGTAAAAAAGTCCGACATATTCACTAAGATTAACCCGAAAGGTGCTGCCATGACCACTGCAACCTCTTATGATGCTTACCGCTCCCATGAACTTAATATTCAAATGAAAACAAGTAGTGGGGATACCCTCTCACTCAACTTTACCAATGAGCAATCCCTTTCACTCAATGAAAAAACCACTGATGAAAGCAAAGAACAATCATTCTCATTTGCTTCGATGCAGGCATTTAGTTTTAATCTCGATAGCAATGGGATTAGCGAACAAGATCAAAAAGAGATCAATGCTTTTATGAAAAAAGCACAGCCTTACATCAATAAATTCATGAAAGAACTCGAAAAAGAAAATCAAACATCACCGATCAATAAAGTCGCTTCCGATGTGACAAAACTCATCGGAAACCTGAAAAACAGCGATGAAAATGTCAAAAATCATGCCAAAAAAGGGGTGGTAGATATGTTTGATAATACGGTAAAAGAGACCAAAACAACCGAAAAAATGATCGAAGAGGCTCAAAAACTGATGCAAAAGATCATTGACGGATTCGACAAAATATTCGAGCCGGTTTACGCTTAGTTAAAATACCGCATCGCTTGATGCAATATCCGAACAATGGAAACTTTTGTATCCGTTACTCGATAAATCACGATATAAGGGAATCGGCGCATGACATATTCATGTGTCCCTAATTTTTTACCTTCTCGATAGTTTAGAGGATTTTTGAGGATTCTGTTTGCGGCGTTTCTGATAGATAGGAGTGCTTGTTCAGCGATAAAAGGGGATGCTTCGGAAGCGTAAAATTCAGCTATTTTTTGTCGGTCGGCTTGAGAGCGCCGCGACCATTCAAGCTGCCGTTGTTCCATGCTTTTTGTGCAGTTGTTCCATAAATATTTTCATCTCTGCTTCGGCTTGTTCGTCGCTGAGGACATTACCGTTCTCGACATCTGCCAAACCTTTTTCTACTTCGGCGATGTACCACGCATCGTAAGCGGCTTGCTGATCTATTGGTTCATTTTTTTCACTCATTGCGCTCTCCTCTTCGAAGATTAATGATGATATTTTAACATGAATTTAATAAAACGCTTAAGGCTTTAAAAAATCCCGCAACGTCGGCATAACCGACTGTCCTTTTGGGGTATTGTTCAAATCAAGATTTGTTTTTAGCTTCATGTGACAATCTCTGCATTCGCGAATCACGGCATGCTCTGTCACCCGTGCGCTCTCAATCTTTGCTATCGGATGACACGCAAAACAATCACTTCCGCAATCGGCCATTTTAGAAGGATTGGCACTGTGGCATTGTATGCACGTCGTCATCGGTTTATGACGGTGATCGTTATCGATATTTTTAAGGAGTGCGGGATGACAGGTCATACAATCCCCCGTACATCCCAAAAGCTGTAACAATACGACTAAAAGCAATGCAATTATTTTCATGAATGCGATTATGCCACAGTTACGTTAATCTCGTCTCCAACAGCATCAAAAGCTACCGAGGAACCCTCTTCCACCTCTCCGCCGAGAATCAGATCGGCTAAACGGTCTTCGACGATCTCATAGAGCGCCCGTTTAAGAGGACGTGCTCCGTAGACCGGATCAAATCCTGCACTCGCAATGTAGCGTTTAGCACTCTCGGTGAGGGTGATAGTGATGTCCCTCTCTTCAACTTTTGCCGCGATGTCTCTAAAGAAAAGATCAACGATACTGAGAATTTGTGCTTCACCCAGCGGATTGAAGACCACTACATCATCAAGACGGTTCAAAAACTCCGGTTTGAAATGGCGTTTAAGTTCATCGAGGACCATATCTTCCAACCCCGCATCACCGTGATGCGACATAATTTTGTCACTCGCGATGTTGGAAGTCAAAATGATGATTGTATTGGTAAAGTCGACCAAGACCCCTTTGTTATCGGTTAGACGTCCGTCATCCAATACTTGCAAAAGAACATTAAAGACATCGGGATGGGCTTTTTCCACCTCATCAAACAATATAACGCTGTAAGGCTTACGGCGTACCGCTTCGGTAAGCTGTCCCCCCTCATCAAACCCGACGTACCCCGGAGGTGCTCCGACGAGACGTGATACCGCATGTTTCTCCATGTACTCCGACATATCGATACGGATCATCGATTCGCTGCTGTCAAAAAGAAATTTCGCCAACGTTTTCGCCGTCTGAGTTTTTCCGACGCCGGTAGGTCCAAGAAACAAGAACGATCCGATCGGACGGCTTTTATCCGATAATCCCGCTTTATTGCGCTTAATCGCACGGGCTACCGCATGGGTAGCCTTCTCCTGCCCCACCACATCACGGTTAAGTTCGTCCTCGATGTGAAGAATTTTCTCTTTTTCGCTCTGGAGCATTTTGTTCACCGGAATTTTTGTCCAACGGCTCACAATTCCGGCGATAGAAGCTTCATCAACGCTGTTTTTAAGCAGTGTCCCTGCCACCATCATATTTTTCCACTTTTCCTGAAGGACTTTTTCTTCTTCAAAAAGTTTGGGGATTTGTCCGTATTCGATCTCGGCTGCTTTGTTGAAATCAGCATTTTGTTTGGCTATCTCTGCCTCACGGCGTTTAGCCTCAATTTCACCTTTGAGCTTTGCCATGTAATTGAAAACCTCTTTTTCATGGGCAAATTGTGCATCAAGACTTCGGCGTTCTTCACTCACATCGGCAAGCTCTTTTTCAATCTCTTCGAGCCGTTTCGTATTGGCAACCGATGCTTCCATCTTCAGTGCCTCTTTTTCAACCTGAAGATTGGTTTGACGACGTTTGACACCGGCAAGAGCATTGGGTTCCGATTCGATCTGCATTTTAAGCTCTGCCGCTGCCTCATCAATCAAATCGATCGCTTTGTCCGGCAGAAAACGGTCGTTGATGTAGCGATCGGAGAGTTTTGCCGCCGCTACCAATGCCGAATCGATAATCGTCACGTTATGGTGTGCTTCCAAACGCTCTTTGAGTCCACGAAGAATTTGCAATGATTGGTTCACGCTCGGTTCATCCACATTAACCGGCTGAAAACGGCGCTGCAATGCGGCATCTTTTTCGAAATATTTACGGTATTCTTTGAGCGTTGTCGCTCCGATCGTATGAAGTTCCCCCCGTGCTAATGCCGGTTTGAGGATATTCGCGGCATCCATTGATCCCTCGGATGCACCGGCACCGACGATCGTATGAATTTCATCAATAAACAAAATGACATTGGCCGATTTTTTGACCTCATCGATCACCGCTTTGAGACGATCTTCGAATTCACCGCGATATTTTGCTCCCGCAATCAAGGCACTCATATCAAGCGTTACGACCCTCTTATTTTGAAGACTCAGAGGAACCTCTTTATTTACTATCCTCTGTGCCAATCCTTCGACTAGAGCTGTTTTACCGACTCCGGGCTCACCGAGTAAAATCGGATTGTTTTTGGTTTTACGGATCAGAATCTGCATCATACGAGAGATCTCTTCGTCCCGTCCGATCACCGGAGAGAGTTTCCCCTCTACCGCTTCTCGCGTTAAATCAATTCCGTATTTTGAAAGCGATTCGAGATTCTCATCCGAGGTTTGAGACTCGATTTTTTGTCCTGCACGCATCGCTTCGAACGTTTTACGCAATTCAAATACATTAATGTATTTTTCCAAAATTTCTTTAAAAGGGGAGTGATTTAAATTACCCATTAAAAATGCGTCAATAGCAATGTATTCATCGCCGTTTACTGCCATTTCAGCAGAAGCTCGTTCAAGAGCATGAACAAAATCACGCGACAAACGAATGCTCTCTTTTGTTACACTGGAGGAACTGGACAATTTTTTGGCTGCGCTTTTAACATCGAGTTCTATCGCGGTTTTATCCACCGCCATTTTTACCAACGCTTGATTCAATGATGAGTTACTGTTCGCTAACAGTGCCCATAAAAAATGGATCGGTTCAACTTCGCTGTTTTTATTATGCAGTGCCAAAGAGATCGACGACTCGATCATTTCGGTCATTTGATGGGTTAGTTTTTCAAAAATATTGTTTGACATAAAATTCTCCTAAATTGAGTTTCAATAATTATAATACTTTGAGTCTATTATTGTCAAGTCTTTTAAGTGGAATCTTTTAGATGATAAAAACAGATAGCAATCCGATGATTCCTCCAAACACACCACCCCACACTACAAGCCATCCCAAATGCTCTTTCATGAGATTATGAAGCATCTCTTTCACCATCATTGGAGTAAGTTCCTCAAGACGGGATTCGACAATTGATTCTATCGTCTCGGTTAGATGGGAGCTCCCTTGATGCAGATGGGTATTGAGGGCATTCATGAACGATTCGCTCTGACTAATCTCGATTGTCGATGCCTTGATCTTTTCTAAAAACGGCTCTTTGAGTTTTCCGATAATCGCTTCACCCCCAAACATCCCGAGCATCCCCCCTAAAGATGAATCCATAACACTGCGAACCAACGCATTATACGCAGGGGTAAAATCGGTTTGTTCGATAATCGGTGAGAGATCAATCGTCCGCTCTTGGGACTGCACAAAACTCTCAATTTTTTCAGGGGTAAAAAACTGCTCCATAATGAGTTTTTTCAGCGCTTCACGAATCGATTCAAACCGATCAAGGATTATCCCCGAACCGTATAAAAAAGGGACTTTTTCAAAAAGCATATGGATTGCGAGCTGATTGGTTATTGCTCCCGAGAGGGCAAATAAACCTGCACTGCGTAACGCGGAACCGGCTATCCCCTCAACTGTATATGAAATTCCGACCAATGCTAGTGAAACAAAATTTGTCATCCATCCTTTATCAAACATACAATCTCCTTCTATTAATACCTGTATTATACAAAAAAGGTTAAAGTTACACCCAAAAAAGGAGTGGCAAATGGTTCTGCACACAATGGATACATTGCTCAAATCGGGTAAATCGTCTGCTATTTTAGGCGCCGTCTCAACCGCATTAGATCGAAGTGACGAAGCTCCCTTTTGGCGACAAAAGAGTCTGCCGTTTTGCGAAGCGATTTTAAGCGTTCTGATCCCCTTACGAGAACAAAATCTCCTTTTTGACCCTGAGGGAAATCCACAGACCGAATTATCCCCTGCTCTCTTTATCCGCTGGTGTGATCTCCTCAGTCTCAAAACGCTCGCTTTTACCTTGGCACACAGTAATAAAGAGGGAAAATTGGTACGTACCAAACTCTCACCCGATCTCTGTACAACCTATCAGCCAATCGACTTGGAAATTCTCGGAACATACCTCAGCAGTTATACGGTCAATTTGAACGATGAATGGGTTGATTTTCCGATCACCAATTACAATCTCCACATCGGTATGGCCTCACTGATCACCAAAATTCTCGAAGGAAAAGACTAATGCAAGAGATGCAAGCGCTCAAAGTCAACAGTTACCTCTCAGCGGGAGAGATCGCCAATCTCCTCAACAATGTCGAATATATCTTGATGGCATCACCCTCTATGATGGCGGATGAGCTTCCAATCCATTTTACCATCATCCTCAACACTGCCGATCTCATCCCAGAAGAGGTAAAGCCGCTTATCTTGGAAAAATTCTGCCGAGAATTGGGTATCACCGCTACAAGCCATGTTTTGAGCAATCGTGAACGAATCGCGTTTGCTCTGACAACCCAAGAGACCCCGATGCCCAAACATATCGTCGATGATGCCGAAGCCAATACTATCCCGTGGACTTTGCTGCACATTATCGATTTTTTAGGGGATTCAGAAGAGTTTAAAGAGGCGAAAGACGGTCTCAGCGGATGGAGTTATAGTTATAATTAAAATTTGACTACGCACAATGCGACAAAACAAGCTCATGCTTTAGTTTGTAGTCAATAATCCCTTCCAATGATATATCCTCATCAATATCATCAAAATGGATACCTCTTCCACCTCCGATGAGATGGTGGTTTAAGAGTTGTGACATACTGCTTTGCTCGATACGCTTAGTGTAGGAATACGGCAGAGTTAAAACATCACCGCTATTGAGATAGACTAAAATTTTAGTATCCAGTTCAATCTTACTGATTAAAGTATTCATCCCACGCCTCCAAAAAATCTTGTTTATGTTTTTCAACAATCTCGGTAACTTCGCGCATCTCTTTTGATGTCATTTTATAATTGTCAGTGACTTTTAACGACTCAAGCTCAATTCTCATATACTTATCCGCTTTTTCGATATGTACATGTTTGGGGATATGCTCATCACTGAAAAAGAAAAATCGGTAACCACCCTCTCTCAATAATGTCGGCATGGCTTACTCCGTTATTTCATTGCTTATATTATAGCGCATTACGAAAAACTACTTTTTTTGACTTCAGCCCACATCTTTCCTTCATATGCTTTAGCTGTATCATTTTGACAACATAAAGGAATTACATGACCATGAGTAGAGTTTGATAATAATTCAGGGATGCAACCCGTAATTTCAGAAATTTTATTGAGCAGTAAATCACTTTTTTCTTGACCAATATCTTTTTCTTTATATTTGCAAATCAAACGAAAATTATCATTTGAAATATCATAAAAAGACCGTTCTAAAAGTCCATCCGTTCCTATACTCACCTTTAAACCAATATTATATGATTCAACAGAATTTTTGACAATATTATTTTTCTTAGTTAACATAAAGTTCTCACTAATTTCAACGCTATCGATCTTTAGAAATTGCCCGATTTTTTCTTCTAAAATAATGAACACCGTTAAACCAAATATAAGAACGAAAATATAATCAAGTACTGTACCTTTCCATTGTGAAAAGACGGCAAACAACACGATGAAAGTTAAAATGACAAGAAAAATAATACTTTGAACGTAACTTTCTCTATCATTTGGAATTTTGATAATCAATGATTCGTTCATCGACTTAATTCTCACTCATCTTTTTCTCTATATCTTCCACACTCTTAGCAATCATCGCCGATAGGTTTTCATAGCCGCTTTCAGTGACGAGGATATTATCCTCGATACGGATACCGATACCCCTATAGCGTTCAGGTACACTATCATCATCGGCGCGGAAATAGAGCCCCGGTTCGATGGTCATCACCATCCCCGCCTCAAAAGCTAACGATTCACCGCTTTCATCGACATACGGACACGGATCGTGTACATCCAACCCCATCCAGTGCCCTATCCCGTGCGGAGCGTATTTTTTGTGCTCTTTTGCTTCCATGAGCGTATGGCGTTCACCGTTCAAAATCCCAAGTTCGATCAGAGCGTCGCATAATAACTCTTCGCTATAGGTTTGGAGCCAGTCGCGTTTTACCCCCACGCAGATCGCGTCAATCACACGGAGCTGAACATCGAGCACTTTTTCGTACACTTCACGCTGAGCCTCGCTGAATTTTCCGTTGATCGGAAAGGTGCGGGTAATATCGCTGGCATAGAGCTCCCATTCACACGCCGCATCGATAAGAACTAAATCGCCGTCTCGCAACGTATCGCGATTATCAACATAGTGGAGCGTATTGGCATTGTTCCCCCCTGCGACGATGGCACCGTAGGCTTCGCTCTCGGCACCGTTATTTAAAAAGATATAGCTCATCTGCGCTTGGAGTTGATATTCTCTCATCCCCGCACGACATTCTCGCATTGCGACATGATGTGCCTCGGCGGTAATCGTTAGTGCCTGTTTGATCATCTCGATCTCTTCGTCTGATTTTATGAGGCGCAGGGTACCGATCAGATAGGTGACATCTCGGATGGAGCGGATGTGGCGTTTGACGCCACGTGTAGAGTGGAGCGATTGTGCGGCAGTTTTCGCTTCGACAAGTCGTGCTGAATCGCTGTAAAGATCGATATAGAGGTTGATATGTTCACGCAATAGCTCTTTGATTCTCTCGCTGTATTCAGCAACATCATTCACTTCATCGACACTGAACCGCTCGCTCGCACCCTCTATACCTAAACGCGCCCCGTTCCAAAGCGCTGACTCGGCATTGTACGCTTCGACAAAAAGGATTGTTTTCGATGATTCGGGAGTTTTAACCAAAACCAATACAGAGTTATCTTCGTTCAATCCGCAAAGATAATAAAAATCGCTGTTTTGTCGGTAAGAATATTCCGTATCATTGGAACGCGTTTGGGTAGGGGCGGAGGTGATAATCGCAACCCCCTCTTCCATGAGAGCGAGGAGTTTAGTGCGGCGGTTTAAAAAGTGTGTTTCATTCATGGCGTTATTGTGCCATATTTTCTTCGTCATTGCGGACTCGATCCGCAATCTCAGATCCTGAATCGAGTTCAGGATGACGAAAGGCTAAAAATTACGTTCGAGTAATTTATGTACTTTAAGGATGGTAATGATTCGATCCGATTGTTTACCGACACCGTCAATCATACTTTCAGCTTCTGCAATCGTATCCGGCGCAGGTCCTACATCCCGTTTTGGCAGGCGAATCGCTTCGGTAAGACGATCAATAACGAATCCCGCGACATCATCCCCGTTTTTCATTACGATAAAACGGGTCTCTTCGGTATGTTTGATCATCTCCAATCCAAAACGTGAGCGTAGATCGATCAATGGAATCACCGAACCGCGCAGATTGAAAACCCCTAAAATATAAGCAGGCGTTTGCGGTACACGTGTCCAAGAGATCGGTTTGATAATCTCTTGGATACTCAAAATGGGCACCGAAAATTCTTCATCCCCCACGATGAAACCGACCAGCTGAATCACTTCATCGATTTTAATATCATCTCCTGAGAGGGACTTTTGCTGTTTGTTAATAATTTGTTGGAGTTTTTCGCTCATGTTATAGCCCCTCGTTAAATTTGATGTTTCGTTTGACGACATTCATCAGATATTCCGGTGAATACGGTTTCGTAATGTATTCGATCATTCCCGATTCGACACCGCGCATACGATCCGCTTTTCCGGTACGGGATGTCACCGCGATCAATGGGAGATTTTTATACTTATTGTATTTTTTGATCTCAGCGGCCAAGGTATAGCCATCCATTCGCGGCATCTCAATGTCTACAAGCATTGCATCAAACATATACTCGCCCTGCTTCAAGACATTGAGTGCTTCAACTCCATCAATCGCTTCGACAAGGGTGATTCCCATCGGCTCTAATGCTTTACGCATAATGGTACGATCGGTTTTCGAGTCATCAACGATCATCACCGTATAATCGCTCGCTTTATTTTTCACCCCTAAACGCCCTTTGGATTCTGCACTCTCTTGACCGACGGTCGATTTAACCGATTTTGCCATTTGCATCAATGCCGCAACATCAACGATCAATGTCACGCCGCCATCACCGCGAATGGTTGCCCCTGCGATCCCTTCGATCCCTTTGAGATATTCGCCGAGAGATTTGATAACAATCTCTTCTTGCCCAACCAATGAATCGACAATAAGACCGATTTTGCTCTCTGCAAGACCGAGGACAACAACATACGCATGTTCGCTGTTATCAAAGACACGTTCGACTTCGAAAATATCACCGATATGGACGAGGGAGAGAACTTCATCACGTAGACGCATAACGGAGCGGCTCTCAACGGTATAAATCTCATCTTTGCTAATACGCACCGTCTCAAGAACGGATGCAAGAGGGATGGCATAATACTCTTCTTGAACCCCGACAAGCAACGCTTGGATAATCGCCAAGGTGAGCGGGATTTTGAGTTTCATCGACGTACCCTTGCCCACTTCGGAGTCGATATCGATCATACCGTTTAGTTTTTCGATGTTGGTCTTCACCACATCCATGCCGACCCCACGTCCTGAAACGCTGGTGACTTGCGCTGCGGTTGAAAAGCCCGGTCGGAAAATGAGGCCAAATGCCTCTTTTTCAGTCATCCCATCCGCTTCTTTTTCAGTAATGATACCTTTCTCAATCGATTTGGATTTAAGCATATCGGCATCAAGCCCTTTACCGTCATCGATGATTTGAATAACGATATGGTTCCCCTCATGGTATGCTTTAAGATGGATGGTTCCGCCCTCTTCTTTACCGGAGACCAAACGAACATCCGGTGTTTCAATCCCATGGTCACATGAGTTACGGATAATATGGACGAGCGGATCACCGATCTCCTCGACGATCGATTTATCGAGTTCTGTCTCTTCACCCGTAATCTCTAGCTCAATTTTTTTGTTCAGCTCACGCGATAAGTCACGTATCATACGAGGGAATTTGTTAAATACTTTCCCAATCGGAAGCATACGGGTTTTCATAACGGCGATTTGCAAATCGGTGGTAACCAATGAAACGATTGAAACCACTTGATTCAACTCTTCGAGGAAGGCTTCTCCTTCGTAACGTTCTTCAACATCATCATTGATCTTAATCAGACGGTTTTTACCAAGAACGAGTTCACCGATCAAATTCATCAAATGATCCAACCGTTTTACATCGACACGAATCGTTTGCTCGACCGCCGCGCCGCCGCGAGATTCTCCATCCTCTTTCGGCTCCACTTTTCGAGGTGTCGGTGCCACTTTCGGTGCAACTACTTCTACTTTTGGTGCTGCGACCGGAGTAACTGCCACAGGTGCCGGTGGCGCTTTCGGCGCTTCAGGTTCTACACTTTTTTGCGCACGTTTTGCCGCATCTTCGGCTTGACGAACAGCGATAAGACGCTCAATTTCTGCTTCCACTTCCTCTTCACTCATTCCTGAATAATCGGGTTCCTCTTCTTCTGCCATCGGAGTAGCCGGTGGAGCTTTGTGCGCTCGTTTAGCTGCATCTTCGGCTTGACGAACAGCGATAAGCCGCTCAATCTCTGCTTCTACTTCCGCTTCGCTCATTCCAGAGTAATCGGCTTCTTCATCCTCTTGTACCGCTGATGCAGCAACTTCCGGTTCTGGAGCGGGAGCCGGTGCTTCGGCCACAGCACTGAGCGGGGTACCGTTAGCGACCGCATCCAAACGCTCGACACAATGAGTGACTTCCAATCCGCTATCCACACCTCTATCACGGATTCGTACCAACAATACTTTCATCAAATCGATCGATTCGAGGATGACATCCATAACATCCGCATCGATAGTTAAATCTCCATGACGTGCCATATTGAGGAGATTTTCCATATGGTGAGTCAAATGGGTCAATACATCAAAGTTTAAAAAGGAACTCGCCCCTTTAATCGTATGCGCTACCCGAAAGATACGATTTAGTAAATCCAAATCATCGGGTCGTGATTCCAGTTCGACAAGGTCTTGGTCAAGCTGTTCGATCAGTTCAAACGACTCAATCAGAAAATCTTGTAATATCTCTTCAAATTCATCCATTGTCTAACCCCTATTGAATATGAGCACGAACGACACGCGCTACTTCATCGTAAAATAAATTCGAATCAAATTTGACCAAATACGCTTCTCCGCCGGCTTCACGTCCACGCATTTCGCTGAAATGATCGCTAATGGAAGAGTTAAAGACAATCGGTATCATCTTGAAACGCTCATCGGATTTGACATTCGCCGCAAAATGGAATCCATCCATCAACGGCATTTCGATATCCGATGCGATAAGACGGAGTTTGGAGGAAATATTATCACCGTATGCATGGTACAAATCTTCCAAAATTTTAAGCCCTTGCTGCCCGTCCGTTGCTTCGATAACATCAAAGCCCATCTGTTCCAGCGCCTCTTTAATAATACGTCGTGCGGTTGCACTGTCATCAAGAAGTAAAACATGACCGCTAAAGCGATCTTTCCCCTCTTCTAGCTTTCCACGGGAAGGTTGATAGAGACCGAGCTCTTGAACAACCCCTTCCAAATCTAAAATCAAAAGGACACCATCATCTTCAATACGGGTGACACCCGTAATTTTAGAACCGTCCAGCCCTCCGGAGGAGGATATGAAAGAGGCCGGTTCAATATCTTTCCAATTGATTCGGCGGATACGTTTAGCTTCGTGGACCACAAAGCCGATCAGAATATTATTGAATTCGGTAATAATCACACGTGACTCATGGGCCATCTCTTCAGGAGCTTCCACTCCCATCCATGTAGCCAGATTGACGACCGGAATAACCACACCGCGCAAATCGAAAATTCCCTCGATAAACGGAGGGGTTCCCGGTAGTTCGGTTAATTTCGGAAATCGGATAATTTCACGTACTTTAGAGACGTTAACACCGTATATCCCTTCGTATATTTCATCGCCTTCACGCTTAAAAATACGAAAATCGACCAATTCCATCTCATTTGTGCCGACTTTTAAAATATCACCTTGTCCCTTCATCGGGGCTCCTTACGAAAAACTGCTTCGTGTAATAACGGCTGATTTTGGCTTGATTGTACAGTAAAGTATCTTTCATTGCAAGCAAAAGCACCGACGTTAATATAATCTAAATGATTAACTTTGAATATCCGATTTTGGTGGAAATGTCCCTCAATCAAAAGATCGACAGAATCTAGCTTCAGTGATAATAATCGATTTTGGATTAAGTCTTCAAAATGGACAATCTTGCGGCAATGATTTTTTCGTTTCATCTGCTTTTCTAACCATGCAACGATAAAACCGTTCCCAAGTGTATCGATAGCTCTCAACCCCGCAAGAATCAGTGGATTACGGATAAGTACCGTATACACTTCATATCCAAACCCCATATGGCTATCACCATGAGAAAGTGCGATTTTTTTACCTTCATGTACCATCATCAAGGGCTGATTTTCACGACGAATCACTTCTGTTTTCGGGAATAAATCACCGATTAAAAAATCGTGATTTCCCTCTAAGTAAATGATTTCAATCACAGTTGAGAGACGGTTGAGTAAATCGATTACCTCTGTATTGTACTCATAAGTTCGAGGTATCGGACCATAAAGCATGTCTAAGATATCTCCCATCAAAATCAGTTGCGGTGTCGTAATCTCACCTGATTCAAGAGCATATAAAAAATCGATAAAAGGGGTGCGCCACGGGGCGCAATGGGCATCTGCGATGAGAATCGCCCCATTTTTGAGAGGTTTAAGGGACATAAGAGATAGTGGGAATTCCGAGAGTTTCGTCCAATCCCATCATGAGGTTTGCATTGACCAGAGCTTGTGAGCTCGCACCGCGCATCAAATTATCGATTGCACACATCGCGACGAGTGCATTACCATGGCGGGTGGCATACACATCTGCGAAATTCGTTCCGGAGGTCATTTTCGTATGCGGTGGTGCACTACGAAGACGGACAAAGGGTTTATTCTTATAAAATGATTCCATAAGCGCCAAAGGATCGCAATCGGTTTTCAACGTAGCATAAACACACGCAAGCATCCCTCGCGTCATCGGAACCAAGGAAGGGACAAAAGTCACTTTCACTTCATTGGCACATAAAGCCGATGCATGCTGTTCGATCTCGGTAGCATGGCGATGCTTGATGATGTTGTAGCAGTTAATGTTGTCATTGACACTGACGTAATGAACGGCACTGCTCGGAGATTTCCCCGCACCCGAAACACCGGTTTTGGAATCAATAAAAATCGGATTAGTAAGATCAATATGATCCAGAAATGGAGCCAGTGCCATCAAAGAAGCGGTAACATGGCATCCCGGATTAGCAACAAGACGAGATCCGGCGGCAATATTACCGTGGAGTTCAGGGATAGAATAGATCGCATGTGAGAGATTGTCAATATCTTCGTGTTCACAGTAAAATGCTTCGTAATTCTCCTGATTCAGACGATAATCGGCAGAGAGATCGACCACTTTTATCCCACGTTCTAACAACCCTTTTGCACTCTGCATTGCGGTTTTATGCGGCAGGGCTAGGAATATCAGTTCACAAATCTCAGCAGCACGGTCAATATCGACTTTTTCAACACTCAAATCGCATACACCCATCAATGCGGGGTGAAGCTCGGAAACCGTTGTAGCACCTTCGGTATTGGCACAATAGACAAGATTGAAAATCGGATGAGAAATGAGCATTTTAACAAGCTCTATACCTGTATAGCCGCTGACTCCGATAATACCGACGTTAATGGGATTCAAACACAATCTCCTGATATTTCACTTCAAGCACTTCAAAGTTTTTGGTTCCGCCGGGGAGTTTTGCATTCAGTTCATCCCCCTCCTCGCGACCTAAAAGCTGTTTAGCAAGCGGAGAGTTAAATGAAATAAGACCCCGTGCAGGATTGCTCTCACATCCGCCGACGATGGTATACGTGACCTCTTGGTCATTGTCTAAATCGGAGAGTACAACGGTAGAACCAAAGCTGATACGAGCGTGTTCAAGTTCGCTCGGGTCCACGATCTGAGCACGTGAGATTACCTCACCGAGTTCCGCGATCCGTGTTCCGATAAAAGCCTGTTTTTCACGTGCCGCATGGTATTCGGAGTTTTCTTTTAGATCACCGTACTCTTTGGCACGATCGATTTCAACATTAACTGCCGGTAAATCGATATTTTTAAGGGTGTTCAGCTCGTCTGATAATCGCTGAAACCCGTATTTTGTCATGGGTTCTTTTTGTTCCACTGTTTACTCCGCAAAAATAAGTGGGGATATTATAC